>Ga0308414_1000111_pt1 | contig 47982 bp, 35 predicted proteins | sample HotsprSampleOS50_FD_205667 | JGI IMG/M metagenome (GOLD analysis project Ga0308414, IMG submission 205667) | Hot spring phototrophic mat microbial communities from Octopus Spring, Yellowstone National Park, Wyoming, United States - 20090730_OS50 ... | reverse complement strand
TGGTGCGCCACCGCCAGGGCGCGGTGGTGTTCGACACGCTGCTGGATTCGCGCTGGCGCACGCTGCCGGACGACGACCGCACGGTGCGCTCGGCGCTGTGCGTGCCGTTCATGCACGACAGCGAAGTGGTGGCCGTGCTCACCCTCGACCACCCTGAACCGCATCACTTCGACGAGCACGACCTGCGGCTGGTCACGATTGTGGTGAACCAGGCGGCCGTCGTGCTGCGCAACGCCCAGTTGTTCAACCGGGTGCAGTCGCAGCAGCGCCAGCTTGAGGTGGTGCTGCACGCCATCCCGGACATGTTGTTCGTGCTGGACGAAGACGGCCGCATCATCCTGCTCAACGACGCCGCTTGCAGGCTGCTGGGCCGGGGCGAGCTGCTGCCAGCCAGCCGGGTGGTGGGGGCCAGCCTGCGCGACTACGCCGGCAGCGACACCGCCCTGGCGTCCGTTCTCGACATCGTCAGCCGGGGCGCGCGCCCCAGCGAGCTGTGGCCGTTCGAAACGCGTTCCGAGCAAACCGGCTGCGACTACCAGGTAACGATGTCTACCTGGGAACAGCCGCACGAGCGCGGCGGGCGCTTCGGCTATGTAATCGTGATGCATGACGTAACCACCCTGCGCGACCTGCACCGCTTCAAGGACGAGGTGCTCAAGATCGTCTCGCACGACCTGCGCAGCCCGCTGGCCCAGGTGATCACCGCCTTTGACCTGCTGCGCATGGACCTGCCGCTGGACGACGGCCCGGAGCACGTGCGCGAATGCGTGACCATCATTGACGAGGCCACCGCCCGCATGAACAACCTGATCGAGCACCTGCTGGCCGAGGGCGACTCCCGCATCGAGATTGACCCGCGCGAGCTGATCGTCCAGCTTCTGAACAGCCTGCGCCACCGCGCCGCGCAGAAGCGCCAGCGCATCGAGAGCGTCCTGTTGCTGGACGAAGTGCCGCGGCTGATGGTGGACCCGATGCTGATTCGCGAGGCGATGGAGAACTACCTCACCAACGCCATCAAGTACACGCCGGATGGCGGCACAATCACCGTGCGCGCCTACAGCCAGGACAAGCGCTTCTATTTTGTGGTGGAGGACACCGGTTTTGGCCTGCAGGCCGAGGACCTGCCCAACCTGTTCACGCCCTATTACCGCTCTGACCGCGAGGAAACCCGCGACATCGAGGGGGTGGGCATCGGCCTGAGCCTGGTCAAGCGCATTGTCGAGCGCCATGGCGGCGGCGTGTGGGCCGAGAACCGCGAAGAGGGCGGCAGCCGCTTTGGGCTGTGGCTGCCGCTGTGAACGGGCCTGGGACGAGAAGCGGTAAGGCGCGATGGCAGATAACCCTACCCAGGTGAGCAAGCTCCAGGCGGCGCTGGCGGAGGTGCTGGCGCGGCGCGACGCCTTTTCCGACGAGGCCTACAACCAGATCGTGCTGGCGCTGTACGACAAGATTCGGGCGGTGCAGGTCAGCGCGGCGGACGGCGGGCCGGCCCAAGCTGCCGACGAGATCCGCCTGCTGACGGTGATGTTCGTGGACGTCCACGACTCGACGCGGCTGGCGGAGCGTTTTGAAGTCGAGGACTGGAAGGCGATCATCAGCGGCGCGCACCGCCGGCTGAGCGAGGTGGTGCACGCCTGGAACGGCGAGGTGGGGCAGTATCTGGGCGACGGCCTGCTGTGCTATTTCGGCGCGCACCACAGCCAGGGCGACGAGGCCGTGCGGGCTGTGTCGTCGGCGCTGGCGGCGCAGGAGGCGATGGCGGAATACGCGCGGCGCGTGCGCGACCGCCACGGCATTGATTTCGCCGTGCGCATCGCGCTCAGCACTGGGCGGGCGGTGGTGGGGCTGATCGGCGGCGACGAGAAGCAGGAGCTGCTGGCGGTGGGCACGCCCACCAACCTGGCAGCCCGCCTGCAGAACCTGTGCGAGCCAGGGGGCGTGGTCATTGACGCGCAGACGTACCGCCGCGTGCGCAGCCACTTTGTCGCGCACGCCCACCCTGTCATTCAGATTAAAGGCTTTGACGAGCCGGTGGAGTATTTCACGGTGGCCGGCTGGCGCGGGCACCGGCCGGCGCAGCTCACATCCAGCGCCGTGGCCGGCATTGAGACGGCGTTTGTGGGGCGCAGGGCGGAGCTGGAGCACCTGCTGGCGGCCTGCCAGCAGGCGCTGGAGACCGGCCGCTTCCAGGTGGTGACGATCACCGGCGACGTGGGCATCGGCAAGAGCCGGCTGCTGCAGGAGGCGCTGTTCCGCGCGATGGACCTGCCGTTCACGCAGCTCACGGTGGCTGGCACTTACGAGAAGCGGCACGTGTCCTACAGCCTGTTCGCCAATCTGCTGGCCGCTAACTGCAACCTGCGCGAGGACACGCCGCGCCGCCAGGCAGAGCAGCTCATCGAGGCGTATGTGACGCAGAGCTGGCCGCACCCGCAGGCAGCTCAGTTGGCCGAGGTCATGGGTTTTGTGGCCGGCTACGGCTTCGACAACCGCCAGCACGTGCGCGCCCTCAAACCGGGCAATCCTGGCCAGCGGCAGGCGGTGTACGCGGCGCTGATCCCCTGGTTTCACGGTTTGGCGGAGCAGGGGGCGTTGCTGCTGGCGGTGGACAACCTACAGTGGCTCGACCAGGAGTCGCTCGGCTTTCTGGAGTACCTGGCGCAGGAGCTGGCCGACCAGCCCGGCGTCCTGATGGCCACGGCCCGCCCAGAGCTGGAGGATTACTATCCAGACTACCAGGCCAGCAGCCCGGCCCACACCCGCATCAAGCTCACCCGGCTGGCAGAAACCGACACCGCCGCCTTGATTGACACGGTGCTGCGGCATGTAGACCGCGTGCCGGACACGCTGCCCGCGCTCATCCGCGAGCGCGCCGAGGGCAACCCCCTGTTTGTTGAGGAGTTCCTGCACATGCTGTTCGACAGCGGCGTGTTCGAGCCGCAGGAGAACGGCCGCTGGCGCGTGAACCTGTTCCTCTACAGCACAATGGCCTACAAGCTGCCCAACGGCCTGCTGGCGCTGCTGCAGGCCCGCCTAGACGAGCTGCCGCTGACAATCCGCCAGACGCTGCAGGTCGCCGCCGTGATGGGGCAGACGTTCTGGGCCGGGGCGGTAGCGGCCGTGACCGGGCCAGAGATCGTCCAGCACGCGCTGGAAAGCCTGGAGGGGCGCGGCATTATCGTGCAGCGGCACAACAGCAGCTTCGAGGGCGAGCGCGAGTATTACTTCCGCCATACCCTGTACCGCGAGGTGGCTTACGCCATGCTCACCCGGCCCAACCGCGAGGCCTATCACCGCCAGGCGGCACACTGGCTGGCGAGCCGCGTGCATGATTGGCCGGATTACCTGGCCCTGCTGGCTGATCACTACCTGAAGGGCCAGCAGCACCACGAGGCGCTCACCACATATCTGCAGGCGGCCGAGAATCGCCTGGAGCGCGGCCTGCTGGACGAAGCGCTCAAGATGGTGGATGGCGGCCTCAACGCCGCCCGCGAAATCCCGCGCGAGATCGCTCTCCCGCTGGTAAGCCGCCTGTGGCTGACACAGGGCATAGCGCTCAACGCGCTGGATCGCTACGACGAATCCAGCGCCGCCAGCCAGACGGCCCTCATGCTGATGGACGAGCTGCCGTCGCACCACATGCGCGAGGAACGAGCCGCCGCTGCCATCACGCTGGCCAGCGCTTACCTCAGCCTGGGGCGCTATGAGGAGGCCGAGGCGCGCCTGACAGCGGCCCGCGACCTAGTCCCAGCGGACAACCTGCGCCAGCAGGCCGTCCTGCTGCGCACGTTCGGCAACCTCTATCTGGTGCAGGGCAGGCTGGACGAGGGCTTTTCATACGAGCAGCAGGCGCTGCTGCTGGCCGAACAGGGCCAGCACCACCGCGAGATCACGCAGGTGATGGCCACGCTTGGCAATATCTCGCTGGAGCGAGGCGATTTTGCCGCTGCGCTGTACTACACCGGCCGCATGGCCGACCGCAACCGCGCCGACGGCAACCTGTATTATCAGATTCTTGACCTGCGCCAGCTCGCCTACATCTACGCCAACCTGCTGGCCTATCCCCAGGCGCTGGCGCTGTGCGACGAAGCCGCCGCGCTGATGGCGCGCATCCGCTATGATGACCCAGTTGTGCGGGCGGTGCGCGGGGTGTGCCTGGTGGCGCTGGGGCAGGCCGACGAGGGCTTGGCGCTGCTGCGCAAGGCCGGCCAGCAGCGCCAGCAGAACGCGCGCACGGGGCTGCTGCTGGGCCTAGCGGAGGCCCAGGCGCTGCTCATGACCGGCAGCTACCCGGCGTGCCAGGCGCTGGCGGGGGCGCTGGCTGACCAGACGCGCGGGCGCAATAACGTGTTCCATGCGCGCAGCCTGCTCTGGCTGGGGTGGGCGCAGCACGAGCTGAACGATCCCCGCGCCAGCGCGACGCTGCACATGGCTCTAGAGAACGAACTGGTCTTTGGCGGGCGCGATGTGTGGCTGTGCTACTACGCGCTGGGCCGCGCCAGCAGCGACCCAGCCACGGCCGATCACTACAACTGGCAGGCGCTGCAGGCGCTGCGCGCAATCGCCGCCAGCCTGGACGCCTATCCCGACCTGCGCGAATCGCTGCTGCGCAGCCCGATCATTCACGAACTAACTGAGACCGCCTGACACGGCTTGCAGACCGCCGCGGCGAGCGGCGACAGGGCCTGTCAGCTCTCCAGCAGGCGATAGGCGTTGGCGGCGTACTCCTGGGCCGTGCCTGTAACTGGAAGCTGCTCGATGCCGGCGGCCTGCCGGGCAGCGATGTCGGCTTCGATGCGCGCCTTGAGGTCGTTCACATCGCGATCCGACGGCTCCAGCCGCAGCGCGTCCTCCACCAGCAGGCGCGCGATGCCCAGGTGGCGCGGGCCGCGCGTGAGCAGGCGGGCCAAATCCACGATTGTGCTGACGATATTGTCGCGGTCGCCGCTCTCGTAGGCCAGGTGAAGCGCCTGGCGGTAGCGCAGCACGGCCTGGCCCAGGTCGCCGGTTTGCACAGCGGCGTAGCCCAGGTAGCTGAGCTGCAGGGCCTCCTCGTCGCGGTCGCCCACCTCGCGGGCGATGTGCAGCGCAGACGAGTGAAAGCGGATCGCCTCGCTCCACTGCCCCAGGTCGCCGTAGGCCGTGCCCAGGCCGCCCAGCACGCGCCCCTCGTAGGCCCGCTTGCCCTGCGCCCGAAAGAGCTTGAGCGCCTGTTCCCAACTGTTGATGGCCCCGCTGGGGTCGCTGTTGTCGAGCTGCGCGTAGCCCAGCTTGAACAGGATCAAGGCTTCGTTCTGGGTGTCATCGGTGCTGCGGGCGATCTCGAGCGCGCGGCCGTAAGCGCGCTCGGCGTCGGCGCTTTCGCCAAGCTGCTGGCGCGCATCGCCCAGCGTGGCGTAAAGCTGAAGCTCGGTTGCCCGGTCGTTGAGGCGCTGGGCGAGCTGCACGCCGCGGGCAGCGTGCAGCACAGCAGCCTGGCCGTTGTTGGTGCGCACCATCAGGGCGGACAGCGTGTCCAGCACGTCGAGTACCTTGTGATCGTCGCCGCTGTCCTCGTAAAGTGTGAGCGCCTCGCCGTAGGTGGCGATGGCCTCGCTGCGCTGCCCGCGCGCGATCTGCAGCGCGCCGATCTGCATGAGCAGGCTGCCCTGGCGGGCGCGGTCGCCGCGCTGGCGGGCCTGGAGCAGCGCTGTGCGCAGGGCAGCCAGCTCATCCACCGGGGCCTCGTCAGCCTCTTCTTCTTCGGTCTCGGCCTCAGCTCTGCCCGCTGTGGGGGCGTCAGCCTCGGTTTCCGCCGCAGAAGGGGCAGGCGCTGCTTCGCGGGCGGCCACTGCCGCAAACAGCGACTCGACGCTGGCCGCCGCGGCCGCTGGCCGGTAAGGGGCCACCGATTCCTCGCCCTCCGCTTCGTCCTCCTCCTGCTGCAGCGCGGCCACCTGTGGCGCGGCCACTGGGGCCGGCGCGCTGGCGCGGCCGGTTTCGCCCTCACCCCGGCCTTCCCCCTCTTCCTCGTCTAGGTCTGCGCGCAGCCAGGCCGGCATGTCATCCGGCAAGGCTTCGCCAGCCGCCTCTTCATCCTCTTCGCCGGCCGTTTCGGTCAGCCATGCGGGCGCGGCTTCCAGATCGGTGTCGCCCTCCCCCTCGCCGAGCGCTTCGTCCTCCTCGTCGTAGGCCAGGTCGTCGTCTTCATCGGCAAACAGGCTGCGCATGAGCGCCTCGGCCGGGCCGGCGTCACCGGCGATTTCGTCTTCAGGCTCGGCTTCCGCGCCGGAGGCAAAACTGGCGGCGGGCGGGACCGGATAGGCTGGAAAGGCGCTGGTCGAGCTGGCGGCCAGCCGCCGCAGGCGCAGCAGCTCGTAGATACAGCCCCGCTCTTTGACAAAATCGCCGGCCTGGGTGAGCGCCATGATCAGGCGGCTGGCGGTGTCGCGGTCGCCGCGCCCGGCCGACCACTCGGCGGTGGCCAGGAACGTGTCGAGTTCGGCGGCCAACCGGTCGTGATCGGCGCTGCCCGACGCGGTGTGCGTCTCGGCGTAGGCCAGCACGGAGTCGTGCACCTTCTGCTGCAGGCTTTCCAGCCGCTGCGAGCCGCGCAGCCAGGTCTGGGCAAAGGCGTAGGTTGCCTCGTGCAGGCGGTAGTGAGGCGCGCCAAAGCGCTCCAGCTTCTCGACCAGGTACTGCGCGGCCAGGGCGTTCATCACCTGGTTGATCGTCTCCTGCGGCACGCCGCTGATGGTGCTGAGCATCTCGGCGGACGCCTGGCGGTTGAACGTGGCCCCCAGCATGAGGATGATGCCCTGCAGCGCGCTGTTCAGGCTGCGGAAAGCGGCTGTCAGAGCCAACAGCACGGGGTCCGCGTTGGCCGCGCCCGGAATCTGTGACAGGGCAGTGGCGAGCTGGTCGGGCGATTGTTTGGCGGCGCGGGCGGCAGCGCCGGCCAGGCAGAGCGCGAAAGGCATCCCGCGCAGCATCTCAACCAGCGGCTTAGCGCCGCTTTCAGCGGTATCGGGCAGGCCGGCGGCCAGGTTGAACAGGGCCGCCCCGTGGGCGATGTCCAGGCCGCCCAGCTCGACTTTTGGCCACGAAGCCGACAGTTCTGCGCTGGCGGTGAACAACACCGGCAGATTGGGCGCGCAGCGCGCGACGAAGGCCTGGGCCACCTGATCGCTCAGGCTGCCGTCGAGCACGACCAGCGGCTTGTGGCGGGTGAGGGTGTTGGCGACCGCGCCCACCATCCCCAGCGGGTATTCAGTGCTGGTGATTTCGCGCACACCGTAGGCCCGGCCGATGCGCACCAGCAGGCTTTCAATGCTGCTGTTGTCAACGTCCAGCCACAGCACGCCGCCCGGCTGTTCGGTGTAGGCGGCGGCCAGCGTGGCAGCTAGGGCCGTCTTGCCGCTGCCCGGCGCGCCAGTTACCTGGACTGCCCGGTTCTCTTTGAGAAAGGTGTACACCCGACCCAGCAGAGCGTCGCGCCCAATCAGCCGGGACGGGATGGTGACCGGCAGGGCGGCCGCCGCGTGGGCCGGCGCTTCATAAGAGAGGGAGTCGGCCATTAGCTCACCACTTCGGGATCGAGACGCAGGATATTTTCTCTGGCAGTATAGCATTGCCGGCGGCGGGCGGCAATTCGGCGGGCGCGCCTATGAAAACCCCGCCGGCGAAGGCGGGGTGGGCGCTACTCAGCGGGCGGCGACTCAGCGGGCGGCGGCACAGGCAGGTCGTCTACAGCGGTGTCCTTCCACTTTTCACCTTCTTCGACGAGCAGAACCGGGATGCCGTCGCGGATGGGGTACTTGTAGCCGGAATCGGCGCTGACCAGCCAGCAGCCCTTTACCAGCTCAAGGCGGCCAGGATCAGGCCCTCGGTCTTTGTAGTGCACCGCTACCGGGCAGCGGAGAATGGCAAACATGTCAGGGTTGATCGGCATTTCTTCGGCCATGGCTGGACCTCGGTCGTGTGGAGCGCAGCAGGCTCAAGTATAGCGGCGGCCAGGCGCAGCGTCAAACGGGCCAGATGCCGGGGAGTGGTGAAGTCATGGATACGGACGGTGATTCTAAGCGTCGAATAACCCCACATGTATCCGCAAAATTTACCAGTCCTCAGATGCCTTTTGCCGAAGGAGAGTCACCACTCCCCCGCTGGTCACGCTAGATGCGCCGCGTCATACCAGAGCCGCTGGCCTCGATGCGGCGGCTGACCATCGCCATCGCGTAGCTGAAGATGAAGTAGATGATTGAGATAAAGACGAACACCTCGCGCCGTGTGCCCAAGAACTCGGTTTGGGCCACGACTGCCTGGGCGATGCCGGTGAGGTCAATCAGGCCGACGATGGCCACCAGCGATGTGTCCTTGAACAGCGCGATAAACTGGCCCACCAGCGCCGGGATCACGGCGCGCAGCGCCTGCGGCAGCATGATGTAGAGCGTGATCTGCCAGCCGGCCAGCCCCAGCGCCTTGGCCGCCTCCTCCTGGCCGTGCGGGATGGACTGGAGGCCGCCGCGCACGTTCTCCGCCAGGTAGGCGGCGCTGAACAGCAGCACGGCCACCATCGCGCGGTACACGGCCGTGTCTGGGCCGGCCAGCGCCGGGTTCACCAGCGGCAGCAGCAGCATGGACATGAACAGCACCGTGATGAGCGGCACGCCGCGCACCAGCTCGATGTACAGCGTGCAGGTGGCGCTCACCACCGGCAGGTGGCTGCGCCGCCCCAGCGCCAGCAGCACGCCCAACGGGAACGAGCCGAGAATGCCCACGATGGTCAGCAGCACGGTGAGCAGCAGGCCGCCCCACAGGCGCGAGTCGGTCTGCGGCAGGATTGTGCTGCCGCTGAAGCCCAACACCAGCACGAACATCACCGGCGGGATGGCGACCAGCAGCCAGGCCGCCGTCCGCTGCGATGTCCGGCGCGGCTTCTCGCCCCGCGAGTAACGCCGGTCGAGCAGGCGCGCTGCTTGGTAGCCTAGCGCGCCGCTGACGAACAGCAGCAGCAGCGGCAGGCTGATCTGGCTCATGAACGGCCCCAGATAGACGCGCAGATAGTCGCTTAGGCCGCGGTCGCCGCGGTACTGATTCTCGATGATGTTCACATAGACCAGGTCCTGGCCGCCGCTGCTGGGCCGGCGGTCGCCCAGGGCGAAGCCGTCCGTCATGCGAACGTACTGGCTGACACGCTGCGGCGCGGCGATCGTGCCGTCGGGCAGGGTTTCGGCCCGGCGTGTGAAGGTGCGCTCCAGTGTGGGATAGATACCAGTCGTCGCCAGCAGCACCACGCCTGGCTCGCCGCCGGCAACGGTCTTTTCGAGCACGTACCAACCGTCCGCCGGCAGCTCCACCGTGAACGGAGCGGACTGCGCGTCCAGCGTTGTCTGGGCCACCGGCTGCAGGGCAGCGTCCAGGATGGCGATGTTCACGGGCTGCAGGTTCAGCGCGTAGGTGTCAACAACGGGGTCAGGGGCCTGCAGGCGCTCCAGCTCGCGCGTGAACTGAGCGCGCTGGTTGGCGGTGATGGCGTCGCCGGCAAGCTGGCGCTCCAGTTCGGCGATACGTGCCAGCGTGTCCAGCCGGTTGGCGGCGGCGTTGCGCAGCGTGTTAGCGGTAGCATCGCCAAAGCCGACCAACTGCGCCAGCGTCGCGTCGTTCACGCCGGTATCTACCGCCACGCGCAGCGTGATTGTCTCGCCGGCGCGGCCCGTGAAGGCCACCCGCTCCAGCGGCTCCTGGCGCACCGAGCCGCTGACGACAGCCGTGTTGCTGACGGTGTAGTAGGCGGTAGGTTGGGGCAGCACGGCGGCGAACACCGGCGGCAGCGCGAACAGCAGCGCCAGCAGCACCACTGCCACCAGCACCGCGACCGGCTGGGCGCGCCCCCAGGCGGCCAGCGCCAGCCCGATTGCGAAGGCGATAAACAGCGCCATCCACTCCAGCCGCCACTCCTGGCCCAGCTCGAAGCGGCCGATCATGAACTGGCGCAGGCTGAACGTGATGGCGAACCAGTTGGCCCAGCGCACCGACCACGTGATGAACGTCGTGACGGTGTAGACGATCAACAGCACGCCGCCCACCGTCAGCAGCGCGTCCAGCCACGTGCGAAACAGGTTTTTCTGCGCCCACGCCAGCGGGCCAACCACCAGCATGGGCGGCGGTTTGACCAGCGGCTCGTCGGTGTAGACGCGGTTGATCGGTTCGCGCGCCGTCATGTGTGTCTCCCTACCGCGTAACCAGCTTGAAACGCGCGTTGAGCCAGTTCATCACGCCAGAAATCACCAGGCTCAGGATCAGGTACGAGATCATCACCATCGTGATGCCAGTGATGGACTGACCGGACTGGTTCATGATGGTGGTAGTGACCTGGAACAGGTCGGCAAAGGCGATCGCCAGCCCCAGGCTGGAGTTCTTGGCCAGGTTGAGGTACTGGTTGCCCAGCGGCGGAATGATCACGCGCAGCGCCTGCGGCAGGATGACGACGGCCAGCACCTGGTCGGTCTTGAGGCCCAGCGCGCGCGCCGCCTCGATCTGGCCGTAGGGCACAGCCTGGATGCCGGCGCGCACGATTTCCGCAATAAAAGCCGAGGTGTACACCACCAGCCCCAGCAGCAGCGCCATGTACTCTGGCGACACCGGCACGCCCGTGCCGAAGCGCAGGCCCTGGCGCTCCGGGCGCAGCACCAGCAGTGGGGCCTGGTTGTAGAGCTGCTCGTCAGCAGTCGTGAGCAGGCCGTCGGCCCGGGCCTGTTCCAGCGGGACGGCCACCAACTGTCCGCCCTGCTCGATCTGGACGGTGGGCGGGGCGGGCGCGGCGCTCACCACCAGCCAGCCCAACAGCGCAAGGCCCACGATCAGCAGCAGGGCATAGCGCCCGCGCGGGATCACGCGGCCGCTGGTCTCGGCCAGCCGCCCGCCGTACACCCACACGGCCCCAGCCGCCAGCAGCCCCAGGCTGACGAACGCCATCCACACTGGGAAACGGGCGGTGACCAGCACTTCCGGCAGCACAAAACCGCGGATACTGATATAGAACCAGGGGAACACCTCAAAGCGCAGGGCCGCCGCTGGCGTGATGCCCAGGTAGAACAGCAGGCCCGCGGCGAGCTGGCCGGCGGAGGTCCCCAGGCCCAGCGGCCGCCAGCGCGCCGGCAGCGCCAGCGCCGCCCCGGCCAGCAGCAGCAGGCTGACGCCCAAGTAAATCAGAAACGGCGTACTGAGGAGCGCGCCGCGCCCGTGCGTGCCCTGCCAGCCGGCAGCGTTGTTCACCAGCCAGAAGGCGGCCTCGGTCACTACTGCGCCCGCCGCGATCCCGGAGAGAATCGCCACGCGGCGCTGGTCGTCGGCCGGGTTGTGGTGCAGAGCGCGCCGCGCCGCAAACCACAGCAGCGGGTAGAGGGCCAGGCGCAGCGGCAGAAACAGCACCCCTTCGTTGGGAATAGTCAGCGCCTGGTTAAGCGTGGGCAGGCTGAACATGATAACGTAGTAAAAGACGAATAACTGCACCAGCAGCGGCGTGTTGCGCAGCACCTCTACGTAAACGCGGGCAATGGTGCGGATCAGCCAGTTGGTGCTGAGCAGAAAAACGCCAAACAGCACGCCCACCACGGTGGACAGCAGCAGGCCCATCATCACCACGCGCAGCGTGTTCATCACGCCCACCTGGAACGCCTGCTGATAGGTGCTGTTGCCGGAGTACCAGGCCGGCGACTCGCCGATGTCGAAGCCGGCGCGGTTCTGCAAGAAGGTGAAGTTCGGGACCAGGTTGTTGGCGCGCAGCCGCCCACCGATGCTGTCGGCCAGCTCAGCGAACACGAACAGCACAACGATCACAAACGCGATCTGGCCGATGGCCTGCAGCACGCGCACATCGCGCAGGAAGGCGGGAATCAGGCTGCGAGGCTGGGGCGCTGAGGACATCGCGGAGCGCTCTCCTTGAAACAAATACAGGCAGTCCTCGCCCCCAGCGCGGACAGCAGCCGGGGGCGAGCGATCACGTCGGTGTCAGCCGGCAGCGCGGCGCACCGGCGCAGCGGTTTAGCGGAACGGCGGGGCGTACAGCAGGCCGCCGTTCGTCCACAGATCGTTGAGGCCGCGGCTTAGGTTGAACGGCGGCACGCCCAGGTTGCGCTGGTAGACCTCGCCGTAGTTGCCCACCTGCTTGAGCACCGTCACCATGAAGTCGTTGGCGATCCCCAGGTAGTTGCCGGAGTCGTTGCCGCCCTGGCCCAACAGGCGCTGAATCGCTGGGTCGGAGCTGTTGAGGAAGTCGTCCACGTTCTGGCTGGTGATGCCGAACTCCTCGGCCTGGATCATGCCGAAAATGACCCACGTCAGGATGTCGGCAAACTGCGGGTCAGCCTGGGGCGACAGCGGGGCCAGCGGCTCTTTGCTCAGCGTGATGTCCAGAATCTTGTATAGGCTGGGGTCAGCCGCGCGCCCGGCGTGGAAAGCGACGATGCCGCTCTTGTCAGTCGTCCAGGCGTCGCAGCGGCCGCTCTCGAAAGCTGTCCAGGTCGAGTCGGCGTCGGGGTAGGTTTGGATTTCGACGCTCAGCCCGCGCGAGGTGATGGCGTCAGTGATGTTCAGCTCGGTGGTCGTGCCGCTCTGGACGCAGATCGAGCCGCCGTCCAGGTCCTCGATGGTCTCGATGCCGCTCTCGATGGTAGTGCCGATGCCCTGGCCGTCGTAGAAGGTGATGGGCATGTAGGTGACGCCCCACAGCGTATCGCGGCTGAGCGTCCAGGTGGTGTTGCGCGAGAGCACGTCAATTTCGCCGCTCTGGATCACAGCCTGGCGGTCAGCCCCGGTTACAAAGCGGAACGATACCTTGGTCGAGTCGCCGAACAGGGCAGCGGCAAAGGCGCGGCAAAAGTCCACGTCAAAGCCGGAGAACTCGCCGGTGTTGGTGTCCAGCAGGCCGAAGCCGGGCACGGCCTGGTTCACGCCGCAGATCAGCTCGCCGCGCGCCAGCACACGCTGTGTGATCGGGCCGAGCTGCGTGCCGGTATCCTGTGCTGCCACCACCGCTGTGCCCAGCACAACCAGCGCCAGCAGCGCCACTGTCAAAATGCGTTTCACCATTTTTACTCCTCCTTACTAACTGATTACAGCAGCTCAAAACGAAAACGCCGCCCAAGCTGTGCGTGGGCCGATGGTCTTATATAGTCCTATACAAACCATCTTCGCGTGGCCAGAAAATCTACTTCACATTCGTAAATATGTCAAAAACCGAGCTGCCGCGCTGAGTTGGTGTTACACTGGAGCGCGGATGGGTGCGCCGCAGGCAGAGGCCAGTGCTGTATGTATGAAACCCAGGTGATTATCCAGCGGGTGCGCGGGGTGAACGAGCAGGTGCAGCACGTCGAGCTGGCGCTGCCGCCCCACCTGGTCGAGATGCTGCCCGGCCAGACGCTGCTGGTGCGGGCGGGCAGCGGCTGGGCCCCCTACCTGCGCGAACAGTGGTGGCCGGTGCGCTTCAACGGCGCGTCGGTGCTGGTCGAGCGGCCGGCCGCCAGCGCTTACGAGCCGGGCCAAACGCTGGACGTGCTTGGCCCAGTGGGCGAGCCATACCGCTTCCGCCGCACGCTGCGCAACGTGCTGCTGCTGGCATTCGACACGCCGCCTACCGCCCTGCTGCCGATGATCCCGCTGCTGCTGGACAACCAGACGGGCGTGACTGTCATCCTGCTGGGCAGCGCGGCCAGCTACCGCACCACGCATCTGCCGCCAGAGGTTGAGGTAGTGCGCGGCGACGCCGATCTCAACTGGCCCGACCGCGTGATGACGGTCGGCTTGGCGGATCAGGTGTTCGCCGTTGTCCACCCGGACGACGAGCTGGGGCGCTTCAAGCGGCTGTGGGACATGTTCCAGGCGCTGCGCGCCGACATCCCCCGGCACTATCTGTTCGGCGTGTTCCGCCCCATCCTGCCGTGCGGCGCGGGCGCGTGCCAGGCGTGCATGATCCGGCTGCACCAGGGCGCGGTGGCGCTGGCGTGCAAGGACGGCCCAGCGCTGGACCTGGCGCAGGTCAAGCTGCCCTGAACCAGACGGGCACGCGCAGCGCGGCCTCAACCGCTGCGCATGACGCCGGTTTTTTCGAGATTTGGCAGCAGGTTAGGCTGAGCAGACGCCAGCAGGTAAACCTCATTCACGTCGTGGCTGGTGAGCAGGCCCAGAAAGCGCCCGCCCTCCACCACGGGCAGCACATCAACGTTTTCTTCGATCATCCGGCGCTGCGCTTTGAACAAATCGTCGTCCGGCGCGACAGGCTGCACATCCGTTAGCATCACCGCTGAAACAACCTTGCCGGGTTGGTGCTCGTTGAGCGCTTCCACTATCCGCTTGTATGTCAGCAGGCCGACCAGCCGTTCGCCAGTGCACACCGGAAAATCGGTCTGGAAACCTGTCAGGATATGCTGCACGGCGTCTTCCAGCGTAGCGTCCGGCGGCAGCGCGCGCGTCTGACGGGAATAAGCGTGGCGCACGGTTAGGCCGCGCAGCACATGGCGCACCTGCACCATCTGCCCTTCCTGCCCCGCGCCCAAGTAGATAAAGACGGCGATCAAGATTAAAAAGAAAGCGCCGCTTAGGAAACCCCACAGACCCATCAGCCACGCTAGACTCTGGCCGATCGTCACTGCGATCGCCGTCGCGCGGACGTAATCCATCCGAGTCGCCAGCAGAGCGCGCAGCACCCGCCCGCCGTCCATCGGGAAGGCCGGGATCAGGTTGAAGAGCGCCAGGAACAGGTTCACGACGAAAATGTAATTGAAGATCGCCGGCACGCTAACCGTTGTCATCGCCGCCACCATCTGCTCCGGGCTGTCGAACCTGCCGCCCAGGCCGAACACCGCATCCAGCACCAGCAGCACGACGGCAAGGGCGAAGTTGACCGCCGGCCCAGCGGCGGCGATAACCAACTCCTTTCTGGGGTTTTCTGGGATCGTTTCGAGCCTGGCCACGCCGCCGATAGGCAGCAGCACGATCTCCTGAACGCCAATGCCGTAGTTCTGCGCGGCGATGCTGTGCCCTAATTCGTGCAGCACCACGATGCCAAAGAGAAGCAGGGTGACGATCACGCCAAAAAGCGCCCCATCCCAGCCCTGCCCAGTGAGCAGGCCGAACTGTAAGACAACCCAAATCAAGATCAGCGGAAACGTGATATGAAGGCGGATGTTGATTCCCCGCACAGCGAACAGTTTTAGTGAATCGCGCATTTGCCACTGCCTTTCACGTGGGGATAGCCGCGCGCGCTTGAGTGCGCGCAGGCGGCTGTGTGTTTGCGCAAGTTTATCACACCGCGGCAAGAACGACGCTGATTTGCTGTTTCAGCGCGCCACATACGCTGGCACGGTGCGCCGGGCTGCGCTATACTGAGCGGCCTACGCGCTGGCCGGGAAGAACGCTGCGGTGGACATCTGTCAGAATAAACATATGATGAGTGTCACTGGACAGATTCTAAGAATCTTTTGCCAAAAGAGCAGTATTGTGTAAAATGGAACAAGGTGTGTCCGTCTGGCTGCGGCGCGCCCGCTGCCCCGCACGCCGAACCCTGAACGGACAGCGCCAACTGTGGCTGACGACTTTCGACCACCGGTCACCGGTGGCCGCACCTGTTTCTGTCTGTGACATTGTTTGAGAGAGACAAGCGGATATGATCGCTCCTCGCAACACCAGCCCGGTCAAGGGCAGCACCGTTCTGTGGATTGCTGCCGGTTTTCTCCTCCTCGTGTTCGGCGGGCTGCTGATTGCCGAACTCACGCCGCTGCTGTTCCCGCCGCAGGCTTCGGCCCAGGCGCAGCAGGTGGACGACCTGTTCAAGTTCCTGCTGGCGGTGGGCGCAGCCATCTTCCTGCTGGTGCAGGGCGTGTTGGTCGTCGCTGTCGTGCGCTTTCGTGCCCGCCGCGGCGACCGCAGCGACGGCGCGCCGATGCACGGCAACACAACGTTGGAAGTGGTGTGGACGCTCATCCCGGCCGTCATCGTGCTGGTGATTACGATTTACAGCTTCCAGGTGTGGGTCAACACCACCGCTGCGCGCGCTGACGAGCAGACCGTGCGGGCCACCGGCGCGCGCTTTGTGTGGTCGTTTGCCTACAATGACCCGGTGAACAACATCACCATCAACTCAAAGGAGCTGCACACCTACGTGGGCCAGCCGGTGCGCATGGAGATGAGCACTGACGACAGCCAGCACGCCTTCTGGATTCCGGCGATGCGTATCAAGCAGGACCTGCTGCCCGGCCGCACGACCGAGGTGCGCTTCACGCCTACCCGCGCTGGCAGCTACCCGATCGTGTGCGCCGAGCTGTGCGGCAGCGGCCACGGCCAGATGCGCGCCACCATCGTTGTGCACCCCGACGAAGCCACCTATCTATCCTGGTTTGACGACGCGGTAAACACCGCCCTCAACCCGCCGGCTGACCCGGTCGAGCGCGGGCGGGCGCTGCTGGCCGCCGGCGTGTACCCATGCTCTGGCTGCCACGTGCTGGATGACCTGGGCTGGCAGGGCATTACCGGCCCGTCGCTCAATGGCGTGGGCGACCGGGCGGGCCGCCGCGTCCCCGGCGAGACGGCTGAGGAATACCTCGACCGCTCGATCTACTTCCCCGGCGAGTATCTGGTCCCTGGTTTCGGCAACCTGATGCCGCAGTTCCAGCCGAACGACCCCAACGCGCCGAACTATATGCCGCCCGACGACCACTTCGCCATCGTCGCTTACCTGTGCACGCTGACCGCCAGCGGCGAGTCCGCGTGCGACCTAGACAACCTGGAACGCATTGTGTCTGAGTATCGCTAGCGGGCGTGGAACAGCAGAGAGAGGGTTAACCAATGGCGAGCATCACCGTACCACAGCAGGGTTTGGGGCGGGCCATCCCAGCCCCTTCGCTGCGCGTCAGGGATTACCTGCGCTGGAGCGTTGACCACAAGATCATCGGCGTGCAGTACATGGCAACGGCGCTGTTCTTTTTCATCTTCGGCGGCGCGCTGGCCATGCTCATCCGCTGGGAGCTGCTCACGCCGGCGCTGGATATGATGGCCGACGGCACGGCTTACAACACGCTGTTCACCATTCACGGCACGGTAATGATCTTCCTGTGGATCATCCCCATGCTGGCGGGCTTTGGCAACTACCTCATCCCGCTGATGCTGGGCGCTAAAGACATGGCCTTCCCCTGGCTCAACGCCTTTGCCTTCTGGCTCATCCCGCCGGCTGGTTTGCTGATGCTGGCGGGGTGGTTCATGGGCCAGGCCGAGGCCGGCTGGACGAGCTACCCGACGCTGAGCACGATGTTCAGCCCCGGCGACGGTCAGACAATGTGGGCCGTGTCGCTGCACCTGCTGGGCATTTCGTCTATCTTGGGCGCGATCAACTTCATCGTGACCATTCTCAACATGCGCCCAGCGGGCATGGGCATCTGGCAGATGCCGCTGTTTGTGTGGGCTATCCTGGCCACCTCGATCATCATCGTCATGGCCACGCCGTTTCTGGCCGGCGCGCTGACGCTGCTCATCCTCGACCGCGTGGCGGGGACCAGCTTCTTCAACCCGGCCGCTGGCGGCGACGTGCTGCTGTGGCAGAACGTGTTCTGGTTCTACAGTCACCCAGCAGTGTACATCATGGTGCTGCCGGCCTTCGGCGTGCTCTCTGAGGTGCTGTCAGTGCACGCGCGCAAACCGATCTTCGGCTATCGCGCCATCGCGCTTTCCAGCATGGCGATCGCGCTGGTGGGCTTCACCGTGTGGGCGCACCACATGTTCACCAGCCTCCAGCCAGAGCTGCGCATCCCCTTCATGATCACCTCGATGATTATCGCCGTGCCCACCGGCATTAAAATCTTCAGCTGGCTGGGGACGCTGTGGGGCGGCAAAATTCACTTCACCAGCGCCATGCTGTTCGGCCTGGGCTTCCTCTCGATGTTCGTCATCGGGGGCATCAGCGGCGTGATGCTGGCGTCTGTGCCGGTCAACATCCACGTGCACGACACCTATTTCGTCGTCAGCCACCTGCACTTCGTCCTCTACGGCGGCAGCGTGTTCGGCATCTACGCCGGCCTGTACCACTGGTGGCCGAAGATCACCGGGCGCATGCTCAACGAGCGCCTGGGGGTGGCGCATTTCGTCGTGACTTACATCTCGTTCTTCTTCACCTTCTTCCCGCAGCACCTGGCCGGCCTGCAGGGGATGCCGCGCCGTGTCGCGGTCTACGCGCCGGAGTTCCAGACAACCAACGTGATTATCAGTGTGGCGGCCTTTGTGCTGGGCATCTCGACGTTCATCCTGCTCTACAACATGGTCGCCAGCCTGTATGTGGGCAAGCGGGCCGGCGCGAACCCCTGGCGCGCCCTCACGCTGGAATGGGCCACGACCTCGCCGCCGCCGCCGTACAACTTTGTTGGCGAGCCGGTGCAGTTCAGCGACCCCTACGGCTACGGCACGCCGGAAGCCGCTACCTACCTGGATGTGCTCGACAAGCGCTTCCCGCCGCCCAGCGAGCCGCCCTCGGAGGTGACGGCGCGGCCCGCCCCGGCCCCAGCTGGCGATTGATCCTCTTCTGACCGTACAGACCTCACCCCCACCCCCTCTCCCATCTGGGAGAGGGGAAAGCCCTTACAGCGGCAGGGGTGAGGCGAGATTGCGAGCGAGAACCATGCAGCAGGCAGCCCAGCGCGATTTTCTAGAACAGAACCTCTCCCGCGAAGAACTGCAGGCCCTGCGCAACAAGCGCACCGGCCTGCTCGTCTTCCAGATTTCCTGGATCATGGCCTTCGTGTGCCTGGTGATCGTCAACTGGCAGATTCGTTCCACCTCGCCCCAGTGGCCGCCCGCCGGCGTTGACCCGGCTCCTTGGCTGCCGGTGACGCTGGCCACTGTCGCGCTGGCCGCCAGCGCGGCCCTGGCGCGGCGCGGGCTGCGCGCCGTGCGCGCCGACCAACAGAGCGCGTTCCTCACAGCTTGGCGCGGCGCGCTGGGGCTGGGGGCTGCCTTCGCGGCGATCATGCTTTACGAATTTCTGGCCATTCCGTACACCGGCCTGTACAGTGATGTGTTCCGCATGATGACCGGTTTCCACCTGGTGCACGCGATCGTCATCGGCTTCATCCTGCTGCGCGTCTACAACGGCGGGCGCGCCGGGCGCTACGGCCCGCTCAACTTCTGGCCAGTGGAGGGCGCTGCTGGGCTGTGGTACTTTGTGCTGGTCGCCTGGCTGCTGTTCTTCGTGGTTCTTTACCTGATCTAGCGGTATAGTGATGTCGGGGTGGATCCCGGCGCTGGTACGTGTGGGGAAGGAAGAAGCGTTATGCGACCTGGATTGAGCCGCGCTGTACCGATGGGTATCATAGGCCTGCTGCTGGGCGTGGCGCTCGTTACGGCCATTCGGGCGCTGCAGGGCCTGGAACCCGTGCAGGACCCCGGTGTGTCGCTGGTGCTGGGCGGTTTTACGGCTGTGGGCTTTTTCCTGTGGGGCATCGGCGCTTTCGACCCGCGCATGAGCGAGCACGCGCACGACCCCGAACACGCCGAACAGCTGGCGCTGGCCCTGGCCGAGGAAGAGGCCGAAGCGCCCCCGACCACTATCCTCGGCAGCTACATCTGGCTGCTGACCACCGGCCTGCTGGTGCTGCTGCTGGTGATTGTGGCGTTTGCGCTGGTACCGGGCGCGCCCACGCTGCAAACCACCAGCGACCCGCTGGGCAGCACCGCCGCCAACGGCTTTGTCGAGGTGCAGCTGCTGGGCCACACGCTGATCATCAGCCAGCTTCTGCTGCTGATCGGCTTTGTCGCGTTCATGTTCGTCTCGCTGGCGGTGGTGGCTGGCGCGCTGGGCTTTATCTTCTTCGCCCTCAACCGCGGCGTCGCCGAGGTGACCGCCGTGCCGCGCACAGCGCTCGGCCCCGGCCCGCTGGCCGCTGAGGACGAGCAGCCGGCCGCCGCCGGCGGGCCGCTGGCCCGTATTCCCGCGCGCGCTGTCAGCCTGGCGCTGGCTGCGCTGGCAGGCGTGGTCGTCCTGGACTTAATCATTCCGTTCGAACCAGGGCTGCGCGTGCCCTCTTTCTCGTACATCTTGGCCTCGCTGGCGCTGCTGGCGGTGTTCGCGCTGATCGGCTGGGCGGTGTTGAGCGCGCTGCTGCGGCTGACCCGCGGCTGGCTGTGGCTGGCGCGGGCGCTCATTACGCTGGCCGTGGCCGGCGCTTTCACCGCGCTGTACGCCGCCTTGGTGAGCGGCCCGCTGCCCACGCTCGACCTACTGCCGCTGGTTATCATCAATGCGCTGCTGCTGGCGCTGGCCGCGCTGGGCGGCGGCGCGCGCGGCGCGCTGTTCGTGGCGCTGGGGGCTGCGCTGTTCGTGGCCTTCTACTACGTGCTGATCGGCCTGGTGCTGGTGGGCGCGCCGGACACGCTGTACTGGCTGTCGCTGGCCAACGCGGTCGTGATCGCGCTGGTGGCCCTGTGGCCGCGCCAGGTGACGAACGCAGTAGGCAGCGGCGCGCGCGGGCTGGCGCGCTGGCTGCGCCGCCTGCCTTACTGGATCAATGGGTGAAAGCGGCCGCGCCCGCGCCCCGCTCGCTGGACGGGCAGCAGAACGTGGTAAGGCGCGAGCGCAGTCTGAACGGGGGAGGATGACCTGATGACCGAAATGACGCTGGCGCAAGGCGCGCATGTGGAAGCTGCACACGACGCGCACGCGCCGTCGCGCGAGCAGATTTACAACTCCAAGCTGGCGATGTGGCTGTACCTCGCCTCTGAGGTAATTATCTTCACGGTGCTCATCGCGGCCTACGCGGTTTTCCGCTTCAACAACCCGGAGATCGTCAAGGGCATCCACGAGGAGCTGGGCATCGCGCTGGTGACGTTCAACACTTTCCTGCTGCTGGCCAGCAGTTGGGCCATGGTGATGGGCCTGCGCGAGGCGCAGAAGGACAACCCGCAGGGGCTGGTGCGCTGGATTTCGCTCACGGCGCTGATGGGCACGGCTTTTGTGGCGCTGCAGGTGGTGGAGTACAATGAGCTGGCGCGCCTAGGCATCACCCTGCAGGACTTCGAGGCCTTCGGCGGCTTTGGGATGCGCTTCTACGCCCCTACCGCCTTCCACGGCGCGCACGTGATCGTGGGCATCCTGTGGGCGCTGCGCGTCATCAACCGGGGGTGGCGCGGCATCTACAACTCGCGCAACTACCTGGCCGTCGAAATCTTCGGCCTGTACTGGCACTTCGTTGACGTCGTCTGGATTTTCCTGTTCACGATCATCTACCTGATTTGAGGGCACGAGCGATGGCTGACGCTGAGAACACAACTGCGCAGGAGGGCGCGGGCGACGGCGGCCCGGTGATCCGCATTCACGACGATGTGACCGATTTTCGCCGGCCGATGGTGGAGGCCGCCGGCCGCAGCGGCGTCAGCGCCGCCGCCGAGGCCAAAAGCGAAGCGCACGACCTGCTGCATCAGGAATACCTCAGCGACGAGGTGGAGCTGCTGGGCCGCCGCTTCAGCGTGCCGGGCGGCATCTACACTGTCGTTTTCGGGGCGCTGGCGGTTGCCACGCTGCTGGAGGTGATTATCTTCGAGCTGCCGCGCGGCTTCTTCACCATTCCGCTGATGCTGGCGCTGGCGCTGATGAAGGCCGTGCTGGTGGTGCTGTTCTACATGCACCTGCGCACCGACAGCCGCATCTTCGCCCTCACGCTGCTGATTCCGGTGGGCGTGGCGCTGGCGGCCACGCTTTATCTGCTGGCCGTGCCGCCGACTGGCTATTGAGACGGCTGCCGGCCGGGGGGCGCTTTCCAATGCAGATTGATCTCACTGAGCAGGTTGCGCTGGTCACGGGGTCGGCGCACCGCGTAGGCCGCGCCATCGCTGTGGAGCTGGCGCGGCGCGGCGCGCACATCATGGTGCATTATCACGCTTCAACGCCGGAAACGGTGCGCGACACACTGCAGGAGATCAAATCCATGGGCGTGGACGCTTTCGCTGTACAGGCGGATATCAGCAGCGCCCAGGGCGTCGAGGACGTATTTACGGCGGTGCGCGAGCACTTTGGCCGCCTCGACATTTTGGTGAACAGCGCCTCGCTGTTCCAAAAACGCCGCCTGCTGGATGTGTCGCTGGAAGAGTGGGAGCAGACGCTGGCCGTCAACCTGACCGCACCTTTCCTGTGCACGCAGGCGGCCGCCGCGGTGATGCGCCGCAGCGACCCACCCGGCGGCGTGATCATCAACATCTGCGACAAGGGCGCAGACGGTCCCTGGCCGGAATATGCCCATCACGGCGTGAGCAAGGCGGCGCTGCTGGCCCTTACTCAGGTGAGCGCTGCCAGCCTGGGGCCGGACATTCGCGTCAACGCGGTTATCCCCGGCCCGGTCATGAAGCCGTCTGGCAGGCCAATGACTGAAGAAGAATGGGAGCGCATCGGCGCGCCGCTGCCGCTGGCCCGCACTGGAACCCCTGAGGACGTGGCGCGCGCTGTGGCCTACTTGGCCAGCGAGAGTTTCATCACCGGCGCGGTGATTCACGTCAACGGCGGCGAGCACCTGATCTGACCGCTGCCAACCAGACATTGACCAGCCGTAGAAATTAGCGCTCACGGCGGATCGCCGGGCAGTGATGCCGGCCCCAGGGCCGGGTCGCTGACCGTGCGCGACTGCGGTGTCGCGGCCATCACGACGGCGAAGCGCACCGGCGCGCTCGTCTCAACTGCGCCGCCGGGCAGGGCAGCGCGCGCGACCAGTTCGTAGCTGCCAGGCGCAAGCTGCCACCACAGCGCCCAGGGCGACTCGCGGACTGTGCCGATGTCCGCGCCGTTGAGGGTGTAGGTCACGCTCTGCGTGCCGGGCGGCGCGCCCACCGTCAGGCGCAGGCGCTGGACGTCGGCGGGGAGCACGGGCGAGATTTCGAAAACCGTGTACGGGTCTGGCGACAGCAGGCGCAGGGCGCGGCCCTCGTCCGGCGGGCGCACAGCAGCCCCTGGCGGCGGCGGCTCGATGCCGCTGCGCGCGGCCCAGTCGCGCGCTTCCTGCGGCAGCACCAAGTAGACGCGCTCGGCGCGGCGCTCTGGCGGCGTGGCTGCGTCGGCCAGCAGGCCGGTGGCTGTGTCCACCACGAACGTCTGGTACAGGTTGTCCGGCTCGGTGGGCACTGTGCCCTCAATGAACCACTCCAGCCGGCGGCGCGGGCAGGCCGGCGTGGGCAGCAGGCCGCTGGCGGCGCACACCTCCGCGCGCACCAGCCCCGGCGGCCGGCGGAACGTCAGCTCCGGCTGGCCGCGCAGCACCTGCCGCATGAACTGATTCCAGATGGGGCCGGCGCCGCTGATGCCGGATACCTCGACCATTGGCCGGTTGTCGGCGTTGCCCACCCACACGCCTACGACCAGGTTGGGCGTGTAGCCCAGCACCCAGTTGTCGCGGTAGTCGGTGGTCGTGCCGGTCTTGGCGGCGGCGGGCCGGCCAATGTCGAGCGCGCTGCTGCGCCCAAACGACGGAATGCGCGCCGCCGGGTCGCTGAGGATGTCGGTGATGAGGAAGGCCACGCGCTCGTCCAGCACGCGCGTCTCTAGGCGCGGCGGCTGCCACTCGTAGAGCGTCGCCCCATCGCGGCGGGTCACGCGCAGGATGAACGCCGGCTCGACGTAGTAGCCGCCGTTGGCGAACACGCTGTAGGCCTGCGCCATGTCGAGCAGGCGCACCTCGCCGCCGCCCAGCGTGATCGCCAGATCGAGGCGCGGGTTGGCCGCCAGCGTCCTGAGGCCCGCGCTGGACGCCAGCCGCACCATCTCCGGCACGCCCACCTGCTCCAGCGCCACCACTGCCGGGATGTTGTACGACGACGCCAGCGCCTCGCGCACCAGCACTGGGCCGTGCTCAACCAGGCCGAAGTTGGCCGGCGTGTAGCTTTCCAGCCGGCGCGTGATGAACGGCGTGCGCACGTCCAAGATCATTGTGGCGGCCGTCCAGGGGTTGGGCCGGGCGGGGTTCATGGCAGCGGCGTAGGTGAACGGCTTGAGCGCGCTGCCCGGCTGGCGCAGCGCCAGCGCCGCGTTGACCGCGCCGTCAATCGTCTCGTCGAAGTAATCCGGGCTGCCCAGCATCGTCAGCACCTGGCCAGTGAAGGGGTCGAGCGCCACCAGCGCGGCGTTGCGCGCCTCTGCTGGGACGCGCGTCCCCGGCGGCGGGTGGTTGAGATAGTCAAGCTGGCGGCGCACGATGGCCTGGGCGGCGTTCTGCCAGTCGAGGTTGAGCGTCGTCACCACGTCCAGCCCGTCGCGGTAGAGCGCCTCGCTCCAACTGCGCTCAAGCTGCTTCCACACGGCCATGACGAAGTGCGGGGCCTGGATCGGGAAGCGCGCAGCCGCGAACTGGAGTTTGTCGCGGCGGGCGGCAGCGGCTTCTTGGCGCGTGATGTAGCCGTTGTTGACCATCAACCCCAGCACCACATCCTGGCGCTCGCGGGCCAGGTCGAGGCGCGTCAGCGGGTCGTAGGCGGCTGGGTTCTGCAGAATGCCGGCCAGCAGCGCGCACTCCGCCAGCGACAGCTCGGCGGCGGGTTTGGCGAAGTAGGCGCGCGCCGCCCCTTCGATGCCGTAGGCCAGGTTGCCGAAGTAGGCCTGGTTGAGGTACAGCGTGAGGATGTCGTCCTTGCTGTAGGCGTTTTGCAGGCGGATGGCCAGGATGCTCTCGCGCAGTTTGCGCTGCAGCGTGCGCTCGGCCCGCTGGCTGGGGTCAAGCAGGGTAACGCGCGCCACCTGCTGGGTGATGGTGCTGCCGCCGGCCAGCACCTCGCCGCCGCGCAGGTTGATCCACAGCGCGCGCAGAACGCCGACCAGATCCACGCCGGGGTGGCTGTAGAAGTTGGCGTCCTCGGTGGCGATCACGGCGCTGACGCAGTGGCGCGGAATATCGGCCAGCGCGATGGCCGTGTTGCGCCCGCCCTCTGGCGGCAGAATCTCGTAGAGCAGGCGCATATTGCGGTCGTAGATGCGCGTAGACGGCAGCGCCAGCCCGGCCTCCAGGCTGTCAATGGACGGCAGATCGGCGAACAGCCAGCCGTGCAGCCAGAGGCCCCCGGCCAGCAGCAGCAGACACAGCGTTAGCGCGGCGCGCTGGCGGCGCGACAGGCGGCGCAGACGGTTGGCAAGCTGGGCAAGTGCATTCATCACAGCGTGATTGTACGCCGGACTGGCGACTGCGCGCCAGGCGCCTGCCCCACGTTTGTCCGGCGCAGGCGCACTTGAGGTTTGCGCCCGCTCGCATATACTTGACGCAGCCGCCCGCCGCAGCGCGCTGCCGCGCTGTGGCCAGCGACCTAGAGCTTAAAGCAAAAGACTGGCTGGCCGATGACTCACACTTCGCTCGATTTCGAACCTGTTCTCCAGGCAATGCGCCAAGCGGCGGCCCTGTGCCGGATTGTCCAGGCGCGCTATGTGCCGGCGGCAGACGCGCCGCAGTCCGCCGCTGGCGCGGCCAGCAAGCCCGGCGCTGAGCCAGTCACGCTGGCCGATTACGGCGCGCAGGCCATCGTATGCCGGGCCATCAGCCGCGCTTTCCCTGACGACGCGGTGATCGCCGAGGAGAGCGGCCGGCAGTTCGAAGAGCTGATAGCCGCCGCCGACCAGACGGCTGTCGCAGCGCTGGTGAGCGAGGCGCTGGGCGAGCCGGCGCGCGTGGCCGACTTGGTGCGCTGGCTGGATCACGGCCAGGGGCGCGCCGCTGAGCGCACCTGGGTGATTGACCCGATTGACGGCACAAAAGGCTTCCTAGCGCGCCGCCACTACGTGATCGCGGTGGGCGTGCTGCGCGGCGGCCAGCCGGCGGCCGGCGTGATCGCTGCGCCGCACTACGGCCAAAACGGCGCGATTTTCGCCGCGCAGAACGGCGCGGCCAGCGTCCAGCCGCTGGCGGGCGGCCCAGCCCGGCCCATTCGCGTCTCACAGCGCACCGACCCAGCCGCGCTTGTCGTGCTGGAAAGCGTGGAAAAAAGCCACGCCAGCCGCGAGCTGATGGCCCAGGTGCGCACAGCGGCGGGCTTGGGCGCGGCCCCAGTAATCCGCCTGGACAGCCAAGAGAAGTACGCCTGCATCGCCGCTGGCGACGCCGACCTCTACCTGCGCCTGCCGCGCCTGCACAGCGCGCGCCCACACATGATCTGGGATCACGCCGCCGGCACGGCCATCGTGCAGAGCGCTGGCGGCGTTGTCAGCGACGTGGACGGCGCGCCGCTGGATTTCACACAGGGCCGCACGCTGGCCCGCAACCACGGCGTGATCGCGGCCAACCCGCGTATTCACGCCCGCGTGGTGCAGGCGGCGCAGTCTATCTGCTTATGAGTGCAGCCAAGCGCGCACCTGCTCCAGCCAGTCGGGTGCGTCGGCGTCCACGCCGCTGAGCAGTGTCAGCACGCGCCGCGCCACAACGGCGTCCACCTCGTCTGGGTCGTGCGCGATCAGCGCCAGCAGCAGGTCAGCGTGGCGCAGATCGCCCAGCGCGGCGGCCAGCGTGGCCCCAGCGGCGATGCGCAGCTCCGCGTTAGCCTTCTCGTTGGCCAGCGCCAGGAACTCGGCGGTGGTTTCCCAGCCGGGCATGGCCGCCATCTCGGTGCTGAGCGACTGGGCGAAGGTGAGATTCCAGCTCGCCAGCACGCCTAGGCTCTCGGCCACGATCGCGTTCAGCGCCGCCCTCACCGCAGCGGCGCGCCCGCCCGGCGAAACGCGGCTGGCCATATCAGCCGCAAGCTGCTTGACTTCAGCGTCGCTGAGGGCGACGCCTCGGGCCTCCAGCAGCCGTTTGAACTGGCGCAGCAGCACCCCCAGCACATCGGCTAATGGGGCCTGCGCGTAGATGTGCGCGCGATCAGGTCGCATACAGCCGTCTGCTCTCCGCGTCTGTTTGCGGTGAAGAAGCCGATTATAACCTAACCCACTGGCGGCCTGTACCAACAGTTGTGTCATGTGTCACCGATTGCCATCAGGAAAGGCAAGATGTATGCTTGGTACACGCTTTTCAGCAGGCAGCTTACCGCGCTGTCCGCTGCTTGTTTTTTTAGGGGGAACCGCCATGCGTCAGCAGTCAGCCAGCATACGCGCCACAGACGGCATAGGCCTGCACGTCACGATCTGGCTGCCAGACGACGCGCCCAAAGCGCTGGTGCTGCTGGCGCACGGCATCGCTGAGCACGCCGGGCGCTACCAGCGCGTTGCAGAGCGCCTGACGGCCGCCGGCTTTGCCGTCTACGCGCCGGATCACCGCACGCACGGCCGCAGCGAGGGCCAGCCGCGCGTCTACATCACCGATTTTCGCCAGGCGGCCGCCGACCTGCTGCCCGCGCTGGACCTGGCACAGCGCGAATATCCGGGCCTGCACGCCTTCATCTACGGCCACAGCATGGGGTCTTTCCTGGCGACGCTGTTCGCGCTTGAGCACCAGGACAGGCTGGCCGGGTTCATCTCGTCCGGCTCGCCGCTGCTAATTGACACGGTTGTCTCGCCGCTGCTGGTGGCCGCGGCGGGCGCGCTGGCGGCCCTTGCGCCGCGCCTGCCCGTCGTTGACCTCCAGCTTGAGGCTGTCTCGCGCGATCCGGCGGTGGTGCAGGCCTACATGGCCGATCCCTACTGCGCCCCTGGCAGGGTCAAAGCGCGCATGGGCAGCGCTTACTTGCAGGCGCTGCGCCCTGCCCGCGAGCGCCTGGGCGCGCTGCGCCTGCCGCTGCTGGCCCTGCACGGCGCTGCCGACCGCATCGCGCCGCCCAGCGGCAGCCAACTGCTGTACGACAGGGCGTCCGCCGACGACAAGACGCTCAGGCTTTATCCGCACCTGTACCACGAAATCCACAATGAACCGGAGCAGGCCGAAGTGCTGGGCGAGATTGTGGACTGGCTGCGGGTGCGGCTGCTGCGGCAGCGCTTCCGCGACCGGATGGCATAAAACACTCATTTGATTATTATCTTCTGCTTGATTCCGCCCCGCATTCTCGGATAGAATGTGGTTGCTGACGTTAACATTACTGCTTTTTGTTTCTTTGTGACTTGCAAGGTAAACCGCATATGCACGAACATGCGCCGCCCAAGCTGCATGTTGATAATATTTCTCTGAGTTTTGGCGGTATTCGGGCGCTGCAAGATGTAAACTTCACGGTAGAGACGGGCAAGATCACCGCCGTGATCGGCCCCAACGGCGCCGGCAAGACCAGCCTGATCAACAGCATCAACGGCTTTTACAGCCCGCAGCAGGGCCGCATCATCTTTGAAGGCCGCGACATCACGCGTCTGCCCCCATATAAGCGCGCTCAGCTCGGCATCTCGCGCACCTTCCAGAACATCGCCCTCTACACCAACATGACCACGCTCGACAACCTGATGGCGGCGCGCCACATCCACATGCGCTCCAACCTGCTCACCGGCGCGCTGTTCTTCGGCCCAGCCCGCCGCGAGGAGATCGCCCACCGCCATGTGGTCGAGGAAATTATCGAGTTTCTGGAGATGGAGAGCATCCGCAAGAAGACGGTCGGCAGCTTGAGCTACGGCCTGCGCAAGCGCGTTGAGCTGGGGCGGGCGCTGGCGCTGGAGCCGACGCTGCTGCTGCTCGATGAACCGATGGCCGGCATGAACGTGGAAGAAAAGGAGGACATGGCTCGTTTCATCCTCGACATCCACGAGCGCCAGGACATGACGATCCTGCTGATCGAACACGACATGGGGCTGGTGATGGACATCTCGGAGCGGGTGATCGCGCTGGATTTCGGCCAGAAGATCGCCGAAGGCACGCCCGATGAGATCAAACAGAACGAACGCGTTATCAAAGCGTATCTGGGTCAGGAAGTGTAAGTATGGCAGCGGTGGAAGCGATCATTCGATCAAAAGAGCAGGTGCAGATCGCCGAGTTGGAACCGCACGAGGACACGCTCGCCAAGCAGTTCTGGCTGCGCGTGCGTCAGTTCGGCCCGCGCACCGCCATGCGCAAGAAGCGCTACGGCATCTGGCAGGAGTACACCTGGGACGAGTGCGGCGCCCACGTGCGCGCTTTCTGTCTGGGGCTGGTGAGCCTCGGCCTGCAGCGCGGCGACAAGGTGTGCATCATCGGCGAGAACGACCCGGAGTTCTACTGGGCGCAGATCGCCGTGTGGTGCGCTGGCGGCACGACTACCGCCCTGTTCACCGACGCCAACCTGCAGGAGCTGGAGTACGTTGTCAACAACTCAGACTCGGTGTTCCTGCTGGCGCACGACCAGGAGCAGTGCGACAAGGCGCTGGCCCTGCGCGAGAAGCTGCCCAACATACGCCGCGTCATCTATTGGGATGACCGGGGGCTGTGGAACTACAACGACCCCTGGCTGATGCCGTTCGAGGACGTGGAACGGCTGGGGCAGGCGTTCGGCGAGCGCAACCCCGGCCTGCTGGAGCAGATGGTGGCGGAGGGCAGCGGCGGCGACATCGCCATTTTCAGCTACACCTCCGGCACGACCAGCCTGCCCAAAGGCGCGATGATCAGCCACGCCAACCTGATCTACGGCAACCGCCACGCCCGCCAGCTTGAGCCGTCCTATCCCACCGATAACTACGTGTCGTTCAGCCCGCTGGCCTGGATCACCGAGCAGAGCCTGGGGCTGACCGGCCACCTGACGACCGGCTTCGTCGTCAACTTCCCAGAGGGGCCGGACACCGTCCAGAACGACATCCGCGAGATCGCGCCCAGCCACCTGCTTTTCCCCAGCCGCATCTGGGAGGGCATCGCCGGGCTGACGTTCGTGCGCCTCAACGACAGCACCGCCATCAACCGGCTGCTGTTCGCCGCCTTTATGCCGGTGGCCTACAAGATCATTGACCTGGAGGACGCCGGCAGGCCAGTTGGCCCGCACTGGCGCTTCCTGCGCTGGCTGGGCGAGTACGCCGTGTTCAAGCCGCTGCGCGACAAGATCGGCATGGCCCGGATGCGGACGGCTTTCACGTCCGGCTCGGCCCTCAGCCCGGATTTCCTGCGCTTCTTCCGCGCGGTGGGCGTGGAACTGAAGAACCTCTACGGCAGCACCGAGGGCCAGGCCCACACGCTGCACTACACCGGCAACATCAAGCTGGCCAGCGTGGGCACGCCGCCGCCCGGCGTCGAAATCAAAATATCGGACGAGGGCGAAATCTGGGTGCGCAGCCGCTCGATCTTTCGCGGCTACTACAAGGACCCGGAGAAGTACGCCAAAGCGGTGGACGCCGACGGCTGGTTCCACACGGGCGACGCCGGCTACGTAGACGAGGACGGCCACCTCTACTACCTGGACCGCCTGAGCGACATGATCGAGCTGGCTAACGGCGAGCGCTTCAGCCCGCAGTACATCGAGATCCGCCTCAAGTTCAGCCGCTTCATCCAGGACGCGATGGCGGTTGGCGGCTTTGACATGGACTACGTGACGGCCATCATCACGATTGACTTCGACAACGTGGCCCGCTGGGCCGAGAAGAACCGCATCAGCTTCACCACGCTGGTTGACCTGTCGCAGAAGGACGAGGTTTACAACCTGATCAAGCAGGATGTGGAGCGCGTCAACCAGACGCTGCCGCCGGCCACCCGCATTAAAAAGTTCGTGATCCTGCACAAGGCGTTTGACGCCGACGAAGCCGAGCTGACGCGCACGCGCAAGCTCAAGCGGCGCGTGCTGGAGCAGAAGTACGGCGACATGCTCAACGCCATGTACAACAACCTGGAGTCGGTGACAGTGAGCGCCGAGGTCAAGTACCGCGACGGACGCACGGGGATCGTGCAGACAGCAGTAAAGGTGTGCACGGTATGACGCAAACGCTGTCGGACTACCGCCGCTACTTGATCGCCGCCGGCTACCTGGTGGTTGTGCTGCTGCTGCTGGCGTGGCTGGGGCCGCTGCTGGCGGCGCAGCAGCCGTTCCGGCTGGTGCAAAGCACCATTACCGGCGTGTTGGTGGGCGGGCTGTACGCCCTGGTGGCGTTGGGCATTGTGGTGATCAACAAGTCGTCGGGCGTGTTCAACTTCGCGCACGGCTGGATGATGCTCATCGGCGGGCTGGTGTTCTATACCTTCTTCACCTCGGCGCAGGTTTCGCCGCTGGTGGCGCTGGTGCTGGCCGCGCTGACTGTGCTGCTGGTGCTGACCACCCTCAACGCAAACGCGCTGCGCTCCCCGCGCTATCTGGCCGGCGGCGCAGCGGCGGCTGTCGTCCTCACACTGATGATGACCGTCACCCTGCCCGGCAACGATCTGGCCTGGCTGCGCGCCATTACTGGCGCGGTGACCGGCTCCGTGCTGCTGGGCCTGCTCATCGAGCGGCTGACCATCCGCCCGCTGATCGGCCAGCCGCTGATCACCGCCATTCTGATGACGCTGGCTGTTTCCGAGGTGCTGCGCGGCATCACCCAGCTCACCTGGGGCAGCGTGCAGATCAACCTGCCGATCTTCGCCGAACTCAACCCGCTGGGCATGCCGCAGCGCCTAGCCCCCATCCGCATTGACGCCGTCGAGTCGCTGGGCGGGACGATCATCGTGGACCGCGCCTTCTTGATCGCGTTCGTGCTGGCGCTGGTGGCGTTCACGGCTTTCGTGCTGTTCTTCCGTTTCACCAACGTGGGGCTGGCGATGCGCGGCACGGCCGAGAACCAGCAGCTCGCCCAGTCGGTCGGGCTGCGCGTGCGCTCGATCCTGGCGGCGGCCTGGGCCATCGCCGCGCTGCTGGCGACGGTGGGCGGCGTGCTGCTGGGCGGCGCCACCAGCCTGACGGTGACGCTGCCGTTTGTGGCGCTGCGCGCCTTCCCAGCGGTGCTGCTGGGCGGGCTGGAGTCCATCGCTGGGGCGCTGGTGGGCGGGCTGGTGATCGGCCTGACAGAGCAGTACGCTACGCTGCTGTTCCCCGGCACGCAGGCCGGTGAGCAGCTTGCGCCCTACGTTGTGCTGATGATCGTGCTGATCCTACGGCCCGAAGGGCTGTTCGGCCAGAAGCGCATCGAGCGCATTTGAGAGAGACCACTTATGTCCGCCAACATCCGCCCCTCAGGGGTTTTCGACACTAGCTACGCGCAGGACATCGCGCTCAACCGCACCCGCGGCGACAAGCTGCTCGTCTTCGGGCTGACCGCGCTGCTGCTGGCCGTGCCGTTCCTGACCAGCGCCGGCCCGCTGGGGCTGGACGTGCTGCCGGTGTTCTGGATCGGCATTATCAACCGCATCGCTACGCTGGTGATTGCGGTGCAGGGCCTCAACATCCTAATGGGCTACACCGGCCAGATCAGCCTGGGGCACGCGGCCTTCATGGCGGTCGGGGCGTACACTGCCGCTATCCTGAGCCGCGAGCTGGGCATGACCTTCTGGCTGGCGCTGCCGCTGGCCGCGCTGTTCACCGGGCTGGTGGGGCTGCTGTTCGGCCTGCCGTCGCTGCGCGTCAAGGGCTTCTACCTGGCGATGGCCACGCTGGCAGCCCAGTTCATCATCCCCTGGATTCTGCACCACCCGCTGGAGCACCTCACCAACGGCTCACGCCCGCTGGATGTGCCCGTGCCCACGCTGGGGCCGCTGTTGTTCGCCAGCGACGGCGCGATGTTCTACATCATCGTGCCGCTTTCGATCTTGCTGGCGCTGGCGGCGCGCAACATCACGCGCACGCGCACCGGGCGCGCCTTCGTGGCCGTGCGCGACAACGACCTGGCCGCTGAGCTGATGGGCATCAACGTGTTCGCTTATAAGCTGCAGGCGTTTTTCATCAGCTCGCTCTACGCTGGCGTGGCCGGGGCGCTGATGGCCTACGACACCAACAGCCTGACGCTGACGGCCTTCGAACTGAACAAGTCCATCGAGTACCTGGCGATGCTGGTGATCGGCGGGGCCGGCTTCCCGCTGGGCGCGCTGTTCGGCGTGAGCTTCATCAACCTGCTGAAAGAGTTCGTCATTCCCACCATTACGCCCGGGCTGCGCGTTAACCTGCCCCAGCTCCTGCCCTTCATTGACGCAGTCAGCATCAACGCCGCCATCAACCCGCTGCTGTTCGGCGCGGTGCTCATCATTTTCCTCGTCTTTGAGCCGCGCGGCCTGGCCTACCGCTGGGAAATTCTGAAAATTTCGTGGAAGCTGCGCCCGTTCTCGCATTGAACGCAGCCGCTGTGCGAAGGAGGGAGGGAACGCCCGCACAACTGTATCGCACACTCTACCAGAGAAAACCTGTGTCAAAGAATGTTGGAGGAGAGAAAAAAACATGAAACACATAGCCCTAATCGTTGTTGTACTGGCGCTGCTGCTGGCAGCGGTTCCGGCCCTCGCCCAGGACGAGATCCCCGACCTTACGGTAAACCACACCGCCTGCGCCGACGGCGTAGACCTGACCGGCCAAGAGATCAAGCTGTACCACTTCGGCGACCTGAGCGGCCCTTACAGCTTCATCACCCAGCCGCTGCTAGCTGGCTTTGAGGACGCTGCCAAGTACTTCAACGAGCGCGGCGGCATCTGCGGCGCGACCATCGCGCAGGAGTTCGACGATACCGCTGGCGTGCAGGACGCCACCCGCGCTATTTACGACCGCTTCTCCAGCCTGACGCCCAAGCCGCCCATCATGCTGCTGTACGCCTCCGCCGACGCAGAGCTGCTGCGCGAACAGGTAGCGCAGGACGAGATCGCCATCCTCATCTCGGCAGGGTCTGTGCCCGGTCTGTACGGCGAGGACGGCCAGACGCCCGGCTGGATCTTCGGCACGAACCCGCTGTACGCCGATCAGGTGGGCGCTATGTGCGACTTCCTGGCTGCCAACCCTGACCGCTTCCCCAACCCGGTCATCGGCCATATCAGTTGGGAGGGCGCGTTCGGCCGCTCAGCCGACACACCTGAGTCCCGCGCCTACTGCGAGTCGGTTGGTGTGGGCTACGCCGGCGCGGAGTACTTCCTGCCCACCGCCACCGACATCACCGGCCAGGTGCAGAACCTGCTGGACGCCGGCGCGAACGTGCTCTACACCAACTCGCTGGCCAGCGGCCCGGCGCTGGTGGCCAAGACCATCGTTGACATGGGCATTGAGGACCAGGTTACGTTTGCCGGCGTCAACTGGGCGCTCGACACGTCGGTGGGCCTGCTGGGCCAGGCGACGTTTGGCAGCGACGGCCTGCCCTCCACCAACGGCCTGATCGGCTCGCTGCCCTTCCGCTGGTGGACAGAGCGCGCGCACCCTGGCATCCAGGTGATCAACGCCGCCGCCGAAGCGGCGCAGCGCCCGCTGACCGTGCGCAACATCGCCTACATCCTAGCGTGGGCTAACATGGACACGTTCATCGAGGCCTACATTCAGACCGGCAACCGCGTTGGCTTCGACAACATCACCGGCGCAGCCATGAAGGAAACGCTGGAGACGATGGTCTACGACACAATGGGCGGCATCCAGACGATTGACTTCACCGGCAACCGCCGCGCCCTCTCGGCCAACCGCATCGCCATGATGGCTTACCTGGGCCAGGACGGCCAGACGCCCGCCGGGCCGAACAACCCGCCGCTGGTCGTCACCGCCGGCGAGCGCCAGCTGCTGGTGCCGATTCTGGTCCCGATGACCGATTTCGCCCCCGCGCCCGATCTGCGCCCCGGTGGCGCTGACGTGCCGGGCATGTAAGCGGCGCACTTCACCCCCTGCCTCACCCCCCAACCCCCTCTCCGCATGGAGAGGGGGAGCCCCGCAGTGCGGGGCGGGGGTGAGGTGTGAATGGGGGGTAAGGCCTCCCAACTGGAGACTCTTTCATGTTAGCTGTCAACAACATTGAGGTGATCTACAGCAGCGTGATCCTAGTGCTGCGCGGCATCTCGTTTGAGGTCAAGCCGGGGCAGGTGGTGGCGCTGCTGGGGCCGAACGGCGCGGGCAAATCCACCACACTCAAGGCCATCAGCGGGCTGTTGGTGGCGGAAAACGGCGAGATCACCCGCGGCAGCGTCATCTGGAACGGTGAACGCATAGACCGCGCCAGCGCTGAGGACATCGTCCGGCGCGGCATCGTCCAGGTGATCGAGGGCCGCCCCCTCTTCCGCCACCTCACCGTTGAGGAAAACCTGCACCTGGGCGCGATGGTCTACGAAGGCGGGCGGCATTTTCGCCGCGACCTGGAGCGCGTTTACGAGTACTTCCCGCGCCTGAAAGCGCTGCACCGCCGCACCAGCGGCTATCTCTCCGGCGGCGAAGGGCAGATGCTGGTCATCGGGCGGGCGCTGATGGCGCACCCGCGCCTGATGATGCTCGATGAGCCGTCGCTGGGGCTGGCCCCGATGTTGGTGCAGGAGATTTTCGAGATCGTGCACGAGATCAACACGCAGGAGCAGATGTCCGTGCTGTTGGTGGAGCAGAACGCGCGCGCCGCGCTGGCGCTGGCGCATCACGGCTACGTGATGGAGCAGGGGCGCATCGTGCTCGACGGCCCCGCTGAACAGCTCCGCCAGAATGAAGACATCAAGGAGTTCTACCTAGGACTGAACACCTCTGGCGAGCGCAAGAGCTACCGCGACGTGAAGCACTACAAGCGGCGCAAGCGCTGGCTGGGATAAACCTCACCCCTGCCCCGCTGACGTGGGTCTCCCCCTCTGCGTTTGGAGAGGGTTGTGAGGTCACAAGGCCCTGCGATTTACCAAGCAAGTTAACTAATGGAGCACAATCGCCTTGACCACACTTGACGAGCGCCTCCGCGAACAGATCGCCCACGCTTACGAGCACGCCCCAGCCATCCGCCAGATCATGGACGGGGCCGGCGTGACGCCTGCCGACATCCAGTCTGCCGCCGACCTGGCGAAAATCCCCGTCACTAGCAAAGACCGGCTGGTGGAAATCCACGCCGCCAACCCGCCCTTTGGCGGTTTTCTGGCGGTGGACCCGGCGACGCTGCCGCGCATTTACATTTCGCCCGGCCCGATCTACGACCCGCAGCCGCCCGACCCCACAACTGCCGAGGCAGGGCTGGCCCCCTTTCGCTACGTCGGCTTCGGGCGCGGTGACCGCGTGCTGAACACGTTCATGTACCACCTGACGCCGGCGGGCCTGTTGATTGACGAGGCGCTGCGCGCCTGCGGCGCGACAGTGCTGCCCACCGGCCCGGGCAACACCGAGCTGCAGATCATGATGGCGATGGCGCTCCAGGCCAGCGGCTTCGTCGGCCAGCCCAGCTACTTGATGACGGTGCTCGACAAGATGGCCGAGATGGGCATTGCCAAGGAGAGCGTGCCGCTCAAGAAGGCGCTGTTCTCCGCCGAGCCGTACACGCCGGCCCAGCGCGCGCGCTTTGAGGGCGACTACCGCATGGTGACGACGTCGGCCTACGGCACAGCCGACCTGGGCATCGTCGGCTACACGCGCGCCGAGGCGCCGGGCTTCGCCATTCTCGACTCGGTCTATCTAGAAGCCGTAGACCCGCAAACCGGCCAGCCGGTCGCGCCGGGCGAGAGCGGCGAGATCGTGGCGACGACGTTCAACCGGGGCTACCCGCTGGTGCGCTTTGGCACGGGCGATTTGGGCGCGCTTTCGGCGCAGCCGCACCCGGCGGGCGGTCAGCACCTGCTGGGGCTGTACGGGCGCAGCGGCGAGGCAGTCAAGGTGCGCGGCATGTTCCTGCACCCCAACCAGCTCATGGCCGCCAAGGCGCAGTTCCCGCAGATCAAAAACCTGCAGGCTGTCATTACGCGCCCGGCCAGCAGCGATTACGTCACGCTGCGCGTCGAGCTGGACGGCGGCGGCGAAGACCCGGCGCTGGCCGAGCAGCTCAAGACACTGGCGCAGGCGGCGGTGCGCCTGCGCGTGGACGAGGTCGCGTTTGTCGCGCCAGGCGAGATCAGCGGGCGAACCGTGCTCGACGCGCGCACCTGGGACTGAGGCGGCGCGGGCGCGCGCTCAGGTGTGGTAGATCACCTCGCCGTCGTGCCACTCCGGTTCCGCCGTGAGCAGGGCGCGCAGCCGCAGGTAGCGGGCGTGCTGCTCTGGGCTGGCGGCGTTGGCATGATAGGTCTCGCGGTTCTCAAACAGCACCACCAGCCAGTATTGATTGCGCTCGGCGTCGGCCCGGAACACGTACTGAGCGATGTAGCCCGGCATGTGCGCCTCCAGGTCTTCAGCGCGCACCTCGTCCAGCAGCGCCGCCTCGCAGCCGGGCCGGACGCGCAGCAGCGCGACTGTTCCGTACACGGTAACCTCCCTTTCTTGCTGTTTCGTTCGCCAAACAACAAGGGCGCACCGCACTGGCGCGCCCCCTTGTAAACCGATTGACGCGGCAAGCTGACCGGGAAAGGCCAGCCGCTAGTTCGCCAGCTCCCACTCCCACAGCCACGACGTGTAGCCGTAGAACACCCAGCTCGGCCCGGGGTTGAAGTTGAGGACGCGCTTGTTGGCCGTCTGCCAGATGTTGGGCACAAACGTCCAGTCATAGGCCACATCTTCGTACAGGATGCGCTGAATTTCCTTGTAGATTTCAGCGCGCTGGGCCTGGTCGCAGCCGGGCACGGTTAGCGCTTCCTGCAGCAGCCGGTCCACTTCAGGGTTGACGTAGGACGACAGGTTGTTGCCGCTGCCGGGGGTGTCCTCGGTGCTGCGGACCAGCGAGGCGAAGAAGTTGGGGTCAGGCGGGCCGCCCGCGCCGCCGCTGTTGCTCATCGGCGTGGCATCGTACTGCTGGCCGAAATACACGTCAGTGATGTAGTTGGCCCACTCCACTTTGCGCAGGTCCACCTGGAAGCCGATCTGGTTGAGCTGATCCTGGGCCACCAAAGCGGTCGTCTCGAAGAACTTCAGGATGTCGCTGTAGCTGATGGTGAATGCCAGGGGCGTGCCCTCTTCGGCGGTGGCGCAGCCGCGGCACTCGCGCACGCCGTCGCCGTCGGTATCCACCCAGCCCGCCTCTTCCAGAAGCTGCTTGGCCATCTCCGGGTCGTAGGGATAGGGCGACAGGTCGCTGTTGTAGGCCCAGGTGATGGACGGGTGGACGAAGCTCACCAGCGGCGTGCCGCCCTGCGGGCCGCCCAGCGTTTCCAGGATGTCGGCCTTGTTGTAGCCCATCGCCACCGCCTTGCGCACGTTTACATCGCTGAACAGCGGGTGCGGCGTCTGCTCAACCGGGTTGCCATCTGCGTCGTAGGCCGGCTGCGGGTTGTTCGGGTCAGCCCAGTTGAGCGACATGAAGTTCACTGAGAACTGCGGGAAAATCTCCCACTGCAAGTTGCTGCGGTCGGCGATCTGCTCGAACAGGTCGCCCTGGAAGTAGGTGTAGTCAATCTCGCCGGACTGGATCGAGAGGATGGCCTGCGCCTGCCCGCCGATTACGCGGTTGATCAGGAAGGGAATCGGCGGCTCGCCGCGCCAGTAGGTGGGGTTGGCGCGGAAGCGCTGGAACTCGTCCGGAACCCACTCCTCTAGAATGTAGGGGCCGCCGCTGATGTCGGGGTTCTGGTTGAGCGGGTTGTCGTTGAAGTCGCTGAAGTCGGGCGCGAAGCGGTGTGACGGCAGGAAGCGGATGCCGCCCAAATCCGTCAGCGCGGCGCAGTTCACATCCTTCAGAACGATTTCGTAAGTCTTATCGTCAATGATGTTAACGGCCTCAATTGAGTCTACGTTGTTTTCCCACACCGAGGCCACTTGGTCGCTCTGAACGGCTTCGATGACGAACTTCATGTCGGCCGATGTGATCGGCGTGCCGTCGCTCCAGAAGGCGTCGTCGCGGATGGTGAACGTGTACGTCAGGCCGTCGTCCGAAATCTCGTAAGAGGTGAGGCCTGGTATCGGCTCGCCGGTGAAACGATCCGTCTCAAAGGGGAGCGGAAACAGCAGCGCGAACGCCTGCGTAGACGCGCCGTCGCTGGAGAGCGCCGGGTTAAACGTCACCAAGTTGCCGAACCCACGGATAATGATGGTGTCGCTGTCCTGGCCCAGCACCGCTGCCAGCGGCACGGCCAGCACAACCAGCACAAGAAACACAGCTAAAATCAACCGCCTCATAAACTTCTTCCTCCACACCGTCACTGCTGCAGCAGATACAAATAGGTGCGCGCTGCTGCATAACGCGCACATCGCATAAGTTTAACAATCCGGCGCGGCCCCCACAAAAAATCGCTGCGCGGCCTCAGTGCTTGCGAATGCTGTAGGGGTCGAGCGCGTCGCGCAGACCGTCGCCCACCAAGTAAAAGCACAGCACTGTAACCATAATCAGCAGGCCGGGCCACACCACCAGATGCGTGCCGGTGACGAAGAAATCGCGCGAGTCCGTGAGCATGTTGCCCCAGGTGGGGGTGGGCGGCTGCACGCCTACGCCCAGGTAGCTGAGGCCGGATTCGATCAGGATCAAGTTGCCGGCGATGATCGAGCCGGTGACGATCACGATCGAGATCAGGTTGGGCAGGATGTGCAGCAGGATCAGCCGGCGGTCTGGCGCGCCCAGCGCGCGGGCGGCCATGACGTAATCGCGCTCGCGCAGCGACAGCACCTCGCCGCGCACCAGCCGGCTGGTGCCCACCCAGCCCAGCGCCGCCAGAATCACGATCAGCAGCTCGGCTGACGGCTGCCACAGGGCGACAGCGATCAGCAGCAGAAAGAGCGGCGGGATTGAGCTGAGCGTGTTAATCACCCAGGAGATCAGGTCGTCCACCCAGCCGCCGCAGTAGCCGGCCGCCAGGCCCAGCGTCACGCCAATGACCACAATCATCAAGCTGGAGCCGTAGGCGATCATCAGCGAGACGCGGCCGCCGTAGAGCAGGCGGATGAGCTGGTCGCGGCCGAGGTAGTCTGTGCCCAGCAGATGCCCCTCGCTGCCCGGCGGCAGGAAGCGCTTGGAGATGTTGGTCCTGTTGACGTCTACGCCCAGCACGTTCTCAACCGCCGGGGGGCCGAGGAAGCACAGCGCGGTCATGACGACCAGCACCGTCAGGGCGGCCATCGTCAGCCGGTCGCGCAGCAGGTAGCGGAGCGAATCCCGCCACAGCGAGCGCATCTGTTTGCGCGGCTCGTCAGAGGTCAGGCTGATGACCTGTGGGGCGGCGTCGCTGGCAGCCATGTTGAGCGCGTCCTTTCCGGTCACTTGAAGCGGATGCGGGGGTCCAGCCAGATGTAGAGGATGTCGGAAATCAACACGCCGATGATGAACATCACCGAGGCGATCACGACCGATCCCATCACGATTGGGTAGTCGCGCTGGAACACCGCGTTTACCACCAGCCGCCCCATCCCCGGCCAGCCGAACACCTGCTCGATGATGACCGCGCCGCTCAGCAGGTTGCCCAGCGCCGGGCCGATGAAGGTGGCCACTGGCAGCAGCGAGTTCTTCAGCGTGTGTCGGAACCAGACGATCCGCTCGTTCAGCCCTTTGGAGCGGGCGGTGCGCACATAGTCTTGGTCGAGCACCTCTAGGATTTCGGTGCGGGTGAAGCGCGAGACAAACGCGATCGTCCCCAGCGACAGCACCGTCACCGGCATGATCATGTGGCGCATCGTCTCCAGCACGTCGAACCCACCGCGGCGCGACATATCGCGCATGCCGCTCATCGGCAGCAGGTTGGACTGCACGCTGAAGATGATGATGAGCACCAGGCCCAGCCAGAAGGCCGGCACGGCGTTGCCGATTACCGAGATGACGCGCACCAGTTGATCCACCCAGGTGCGGTGGCGGGCGGCAGCCAGCATCCCCAGCAGAATGCCCACGCTGTAGCCGACCACTAGGCTGGTGAACGTGAGCAGCAGTGTGGCCGGGATGCGTTCGACGATCAGGCCCAGCACCGGCTGACGCTGCCGGATCGAGTTGCCCAGGTCGCCGCGCAGCAGGCCACGCCGCTGGCCGTAGGAGTCTGGCTCGCCGTCGCCGGTGGTGTCCAGCATCGCCCAGTCGTTGCCCAACAGCCAGAACACATACTGCGTGAGCGGCGGCTGATCCAGGCCGAGCTGGCGGCGCAGCGCGCTGGCCATCTCTGGGTTGGACTGCGGGCCGAACGTGATGAGCGCGATCGGGTCGCCCGGGGCGGTGATCATGAGCAGAAAGGCGACGAAGGTGACGCCGAAGAACGTTGGAATGCCCTGCAGCAGCCGCCGCAAAATGTGATTCGACATGGCGTGTAACCCCATGACGGCGCGGAATTGACGCGAGACTATAACACACATTGCGGGCGCGCTCCAAGAACCCCGCGCGCAGGCGGCGGGCAGGGGGCAGCGCTGGAAAGCGGCGCGGCCGGGATCAGCCGGCGGCGGTCAGGCCCCAGAAGCGCACCGAGCGATCCTCGCCGGCAGAAACAAGCACCGTGCCGGCGGCGTTGAAGGCCAGCGCGCCCACTGGCGCGGTGTGGCCTATTAGCTGCGCTAGCGCCTCGCCCGACGCCGCATCCCACAGGCGAATCGCGTAGTCGGGGCTGGTGGTGGCTGCGCCGCCGCCGGTGGCCAGCAGCGCGCCGTCCGGGCTGAAGGCGACCGCGTTGATGTTCACGCCGCTTTCCAGCGTGCGCAGCGGCTGGCGCGTCTGCGCGTCCCACACGATCACCACGCCGGCGCTGTCGGCGGTGGCGAGCAGCGCGCCATCCGGGCTGAAGGCAGCGGCCCGCACCGGCGCGTCGTGGCCCTCCAGCCGGGCGGTCTGTGTGCCGGCTGCGGCGTTCCACAGAATCACGGCGGTGTCGTCGCCGACCGAGGCGAGCGCGCGGCTGTCCGGGCTGAAGACCAGCGCATTCACCGGGCCAGTGTGGCCAGCCAGCGCCGCTCGCAGCGCCAGCGCGCCGGCGTCCCACAGCAGAATGGTGTTGTCCGGCGGGACGGTGATGCTCTTGACCACGCGCGCGCCAGCTGTCGCCAGAGTGCGGCCGTCAGGCGCATAAGCTGCCGCGCTCACGGCCGGCCCGTGCCCCAGGTCCTCCCAGCGGATGCGCTGCGTCTGCGCGTCGCGCAGCTCGAACCAGCCGTCAGCCGCGCCCAGCAGCAGCAGCGTCCCGTCCATACCGTAGGCCAGGCTGGTGATCGCGCGCGCGCCGGGCATGAAGGCCGGCGGCTGGTCAAGCGCGGCCAGCGTGTAGAACCACACGCCGACGACGCCCGCGCCGCCCGGCACAGCCGCCGTTGTGCCGGCGGCGTTCAGCGCCAGCCGTGCGCCCAGCGCGCCCTCCACCCGCGACTGCTCGCTGACGAACGGCGCGCCCTCGGCGTCAATCACCAGCAGGCCCGCTGGCAGCGCGCGGCCCGGGGCCGGCTCCAGGAAGTAGGCCGCGCCCTCGCCTTCCGCTGACCAGCCGGCCAGGCCTTCATAGCTTACCTGCCACCACAGCAGGCCGTCGGCGCACAGCGGCCCGGCGGTGATGTCGAACAGCGCGCCAGCGGGGATATCGCCGACCAGCGCAGCGTCCCGGTCAGCGTCCTGGCGCAGGTTGACGGCCCCCACCGCCGGCGCGACGCGCGCCTGTATGCCTACCGTGAGGCGCGTTGGCTGGTAGCTCACGCCCGGTTCCGGGTTGGGGCAGACCGCCAGCCGGGCGCCGTCCGCGCTGATGGGCGTTGGCGTGATGGCCGCGGCGGGCTGTTCGCCGCACAGTATGACAATGCTGCCGTCGTTGGAGACGCGGTAGTCATAGATCACGCCCTGAAACGCCAGCGTGAAGCGGTAGCCGGGCGTAACGACCTGGGCGTACATCATGCCCTCCTGCGGGCAGCCCAAGCTGGTATCCGGGAAGCTGACCTGCTGCCAGCTCCAGTCGCGCAGGTCGTTGAGCGTAACAGCGCGGCCCAGCCGTTGGCTGAGATCAGCCAGCGCCAGGTCAAGCTGCGGCGGCTGACCAACCTGGGCCTGCGCCGCCAGCGCCGGCAGCAGCGCCAGCAGCGTGCAGATTATCGCGAGTCGTTTGATCATGGGTGATTTCCCCTTATCTGAACGTCGTACCATCATACCGGCGCGGCCGGGCAGGCCGCAATAGGACGTGGGACAGACGTATGCGCGGCGTTTGCGAAGCGTATGTCTGGCGTCGGCCGCCAGCGGGTCAGCGCTGGCTCAGCAGCACGGCCAGGACGAAGCGCGGCAGGCGCAGCATGCGGCGGGCGCGCCAGGGCTGGCGGATCAGCCGGAAGAGCCACTCCAGGCCCAGGCGCTGCAGCCACAGCGGGGCGCGCGGCACGACGCCGGCGATAAAGTCGAACGCGCCGCCCACGCCCATCGCCATCGCCACGCGCAGGCGCGGCAGGTTGCGCGCGATCCACTTGTCCTGCGCCGGCGCGCCGTACGCCACAAACAGAATGTTGGCGCCGCTGGCGTTGACCAGCTCGACGATAGCGTCCTCGTCCTGCGGCGCGGGGCTGCCGCTGTAGGTTCCTGCGATCTGCAGGCCGGGGCAGCGGGCGCGCAGGATGTCGGCGGCGCGTTCGGCCACGCCAGGCGCAGCCCCCAGCAGGAACAGCCGCCAGCCCTTTTCCGCCGCCCGCGCCGCGATAATCGGCACGCCGTCGGAGCCGGTCACGCGCTCTGGCAGCGGCTGGCCGGCGTGCCGCGCCGCCCACAGCAGGCCGACGCCGTCCGGCACGCACAGCGCCGCCCGCCGCAGGATGTTGGCGAAGTTGGGGTCGCGCCGCGCCATCATGATGAACTCTGGGTTGATGGTGCACACCTGGCGCGCAGCGCGGGGGGTGTGGGCCACCCACGCCTCAATCAGCTCCAGCCAGTCTTCATACGTCAGCGCGTCCACCGGGAAGCCGAGAATCGTCACACGCCGGTCGAAAACCGGGCCGGGCGGCGCGGGCGCGGGCGACGGCGGGGGTTCGCCGTCGAGCAGGGCGCGCGCCGCATCCAGCACCAAAGCGGGCGTGACCATGCGCATACACGTGCGGGCCGGGCAGCCGTCGCGCAGGCCGATCCCATAGCCAACGTAGCTGCACGGCGAACAGGCTGCGCCGCTGCGGATCACCGCCGCGCGGCCCTCAGGCGTCCAGGGCGCCCAGGCGGCGTGATTGCTTGGCCCGAAGATGGCGACCACCGGCACGCCTGCCGCCGCCGCCAGGTGCATCACGCCGCTGTCTGCGCCGATGAACAGGTCTGCCCCGGCCAGCAGCGCCGCCAGTTCCGGCAGCGTCGTCTGACCGCTGAGATCGAGCGGCTCGGTCTGCATGGCGGCCTTGACCGCCGCTGCGTCGTCGTCCGGCCCGCCCACTAAGACAATCTGCGCGCCGCGCTCGGCGTAGAGCGCGTCGGCGACGGCGGCGAAACCCGCCGCGTCCCAGCGGCGAGCGGGCGCGTAACCGCCGCTGCCGGGATGGATGACGATGATCTCACCTCTTGTAACCTCACCCTCAAAACCCCTCTCCATATGGAGAGGGGGAGCCGAGCGCAGCGAGGCGGAGATGAGGTGGGGGTAGGGGCGACCTGATAGGTCGCCCGCGTTTGATACCCCCACCAGCGCCACCAGCGCCAGCCAGCAGCGCGCCTGGTGCTGTTCGAAGCCGGGGTCGGGCAGGCGGTCGGTGAGAAACCAGCCGCGGCCGTTGTCCAGCCCCACACGCCGCCGCGCCCGCGCCGCCGCCGCGATCAGCGCGAACTTGAACGTCCCGGCGCGCAGCGTGAAGTGGTGGAAATAGACGACGGTGTCGTGGCGGCCCACGCTCAGAATACGGCGCAGATTGGCCGGGCGCAGCAGCGCGCGCGTGCTGTTGAACCCCTGCCGGTCGAACGCGATGAGCGCGTCAACCAGGCCAGCGCCAGCCACGACCGGGGCGGCGTGCGCGCTGGTGAGCAGCGTCAGGTGCGCGTCGGGGCGGGCGGCGCGCAGCGCGGCCAGCGCCGGCGTCGTCAGGATCAGGTCGCCGATGTCGGCCAGCTGCACCAGCAGAATCCGCTCTGGCATGGCGTCACCCGCCGCTGGCGGCGGCGTCTTCGAGGGCGCGCAGGGCGCGGGCGGCGGCCCGTTCCCAGGTGAACTGGGCGGCGCGGGCGCGGCCTTTGGCGGCCAGGTCGGCGCGCAAATCCGGGCTGGCGGCCAGCCGCGCCAGCTTGGCGGCGATGGCGTCCACGTCCAGCGGGTCCACCAGCAGCCCGGCATCGCCCGCCAGCTCCGGCAGGCTGGACGTGTTGGAGGCGATCACCGGCGCGCCGCAGTGCATGGCCTCGATCACTGGGAAACCGAAGCCCTCATAGAGCGACGGGAACACCAGCGCCAGCGCCCCGGCGTAGAGCGCGCCCCGGTCGGCATCGTCCACGTAGCCGGTGAGGTGCACGCCGGGCAGGCCGCTGGCCCACGCGTCGTCGTAGAGCCAGCCTTTCGCGCCGGCCAGCACCAGACCGGCGGGGTCGTCCGGATGGGCGCTGCGCCAGCGCTGGTAGCTCTGCACGATGACGGCGATGTTCTTGCGCGGCTGAAGCGTCCCCAGGAACAAAAAGTAGCGCTCCGGCAGGCTGTACTTGGCGCGGATGGCGGCCAGGTCGCCGACTGGCGGTGGGTCTACACCGGGGTACACTACGCGGATTTTGGCCGGCGGCGTGCCGTAAAAGAGCGATAAATCCTGAGCGGTAGCGCCGCTGTCGGCCAAGACGACGGCGGCCCGGCGCGCGCTGTGGCGTGTGGTCAAGTCAAGGTAGAGGCGCTGACGGGCCGGGTGCGCCTCCGGAAAATGGCGGTAGCCCAAATCGTGAACCGTAACGACGGCCGGGCCGGGAAACCACAGCGGCAGCGTGTGCGCCGGGACGAACGTCACGTCGGGGCGGTCGCGGGAGAGCGCGGCGGCAAAGCGCACGTGGGTCCACAGGCGCGGGAACGGGATCACACGCCGGGCCACGCGGGGGTGATCGGGAAACAGGCTGGGCGGCGCATCGCGGAAATAGAGGACGAAATCGTGGCCGCTGTCGAGCGCGACCAGCGCTTGGATCAGCCGAATGGCGTAGCGCTCGGTTCCGGTCACGCGCTGAACAGTCGTGCGGCTGGCGTCAACGGCGATGCGCATGGAGGATCAGCGGCGGCGCAGCAGCGGCAGCGCCAGAACGATCGCCAGCGCGACGGCGGCAGCAGGCCACAGCGGCGCGATCTGCGCCTGCGTGTCAGGCGGGATAAGCCCAGCGGTGACGGCGTATCCTGCCAGCCCAGCGGCGGCCAGCAGCGCGGCGGGCAGCAGCAGGCGCGGCTGTGACGGGCGGGCCAGCAGCCCCACGCCGATCAGCGCGGCCGCTGGGGCCAGCAGCAGCAGCGGCCAGCCGGCGATCAGGCCCGGCCCGACGGCGACGGCGTACAGCGCGGCCGAGCCCGCCAGCGTCAGCAGGGCCAGCAGCAGCGCCCCGCGCGCCCAGCGGCCAGCCGCCAGCCAGCGCGCGATGAACGTCAGGGCCAGCGCAGCAGCGCCTGCCGCCAGGGCCAGCGCCGCGTCTGGCGGCGTCTCAGACGTCGTGAGGGCGAAGGTGAGCCACACACCCAGGCCGATGAGCGCCAGCGCCGGCACGACTGAGTCCACGCGGCCGCGCTGGACGGTGAGCAGCGGCGGCATGGCGAAGAAGCGCTCCGGGTGTTTGAGGCGGGCGGCGCGCTGGGCGGCTTCCTCTGCCTCGGCCTGCTCGCGGGCCAGGCGCGCTTGCTCGGCAGCTTCTTCCTCGGCCAGGATGTCGTCCAGGCGCGAGACAGCCGCCAGCGCTGCGTCAACGTCCAGTGCGTCGAACGGCTCCGGGGCCGCCAGCGCTTGGGCCGCCTCAAGGGCGGCGTCATCGCCAGCCAGCGCAACAGCGTCAGGCGCATCGGCCACGGGCGCGTCCAGGCCGGCCGCCGCCAGCGCTTCCTCAACTGCCGCCGCGTCAGGCGCATCCAGCGGCGGCGCGAAGCGCAGCTCGTTCTCGTCCGGCAGGTCGCTGCCGCGTGCGGGGTCCTGCGCGCGTTCGTCGGTCATGGCGTGTATTGTGGCCGGTTTTGCTGCCCGGCGCAAGCCCAGCGCAGGCGCTAAAGAATCTGCGAGAGGAACAGTTTGGTGCGCGGGTGCTGGGCTGCCTCGAAGAAGTACTCTGGCGTGCCCGTCTCGACGATGCGGCCCTGGTCGAAGAACAGGACGCGGTCAGCCACCTCGCGGGCGAAGCCCATCTCATGGGTGACCACCAGCATCGTCATGCCGCTGCGCGCCAGCTCCTTCATCACGTCCAGCACTTCCTTGATCATCTCCGGGTCGAGCGCGCTGGTCGGCTCGTCAAAGAGCATGATCTTCGGCTCCATCGCCAGGGCGCGGGCGATGGCGACGCGCTGCTGCTGGCCGCCGGAGAGCTGACCAGGGTATTTGTTGGCCTGCTCCGGGATGCCCACGCGGGTGAGCAGCTCCATCGCCTTGGCCTCGGCGCGGTCGCGCGGCCAGCGGCGCACGCGCAGCGGGGCCAGCGAGATATTCTGCAGCGCTGTCAGGTGCGGAAACAGGTTGAACTGCTGGAACACCATGCCGATCTCGCGGCGGATGGCGGCGATGTTGCGGATGTCGTGGCTCAGCTCGATGCCGTCCACCACGATGCGGCCCGACTGGTGTTCCTCCAGGCGGTTGATGCAGCGGATGAACGTGGACTTGCCAGAGCCGGACGGCCCGATAATCACGACCACTTCCTGCGGCATGACCTCCACGCTGATGTCGCGCAGGACGTGAAAATCGCCGAACCATTTGTTGACGTTTTCGCAGATGATGATCGGTTCTGACGGGCGGCTAGTAGGTGGACTGGCTGTCATACTGCGTCCCTGATCGTGTACGGATTGCGCTGGGGGCACAGTATAGCGCACTTTGCCGCGCCGTGTCGCTTTTTTTAAGTTTTGACTCAACTGCTTGACACACGCCGGCGAAGGCGCTATGCTGTTGCGCGGTTCACACGGGAAGGCACGTCATGTACCGCAGCGCACCGCAATACATGACTATGGGCATGGGTACTACCTCACATAACTGGATGCGAGGGAGTTTCCGCGTGCCCTGAGGCCGCCGAGAACCAGCAGAAGCGTAACGCCGAAGCGTGTGGAAACTCCCACACGCTTTTTTGTGTTTTTATCCGCGCACGTCGCAGCAAGGAGTGCTTATCCATGAGCCTGCTTACCATGAAGTTTGGAGGGACCTCTG
>Ga0308414_1000110_pt1 | contig 48265 bp, 47 predicted proteins | sample HotsprSampleOS50_FD_205667 | JGI IMG/M metagenome (GOLD analysis project Ga0308414, IMG submission 205667) | Hot spring phototrophic mat microbial communities from Octopus Spring, Yellowstone National Park, Wyoming, United States - 20090730_OS50 ... | reverse complement strand
TCTAACATCCTCTAAAATCCTATCTGCCCTTATAATATTCACTTCATAATCCATAACCTTTTTAATATTCACTTCATAATCCATAACCTTTTCATATTTTCCAAAGACTTCTATAGCAGAACCAATAGCAGCTATAAAGAAGTCTCCGCCGCCAATGCCTTCAGCCCAAAGCCTATCAAGCTTTTGGTCAAGATGTGTTTTAAGTTCCCCTTTAACCTGATTGTAAAAACCTGTCTCTTTCCTCTGCATCTTTCTTGCAACAATATATATAGGATGATGCAAGTGCTGCAGATTCGTTAGCCCTTAAACGCGACTGCATTTCTGTATTAATAGGCCATGAAGCAGAGATAACAAGTCCGGAATCTAATAAAGAATTTATAAGAGTTTCCCAACCTTCGGTAGATTTATGCGCATATACTATTGCTGTAATTCCATTTGGTTTTAATACACGGTATATTTCTTGAAATGATTTTTTAAGGTCATCTTCAAATTTCTTTTTTGCAGCATCAAAACCGCCTTCAATATTTGAATATGCAACTAGTTACTGTGACTTTAGGGTAAGAGGCGTTGAAAAAAGGTCAGGGTATAAATCGCCAATAGAACGCTTTAGCCATACATAGAAAAAATCAGATAGGTATGAGTATGGAACATTGTCATAATATGGTGGATCGGTAAATACAGCATCAAAATATTTTTCTGGATAGGGAAGAGAAGTGGCGGAGAAGTGGGTAACTTCTGGCATATAAAGTTGTTTCTCTTCTATTTCTACTGGAGGAATTTTGGAAAGGTGGAATAGGATGTTTGAAAACCAATCAACAAAGTCGTTCGTAAGATTATTAAATTCAGCATAATCCCAAATCATAGGAAGCGCTTGACGAGAAAAAGTTGCAATTATTTGCTCTGATGTTGATAACCATCTGCAGAGTGATGTCATTCTTTCAATTAGCTTGCCATTTATAAGCCCCAAATAGCTAAACACTACCTTTGCATACTCTAAATCATATCCTTCATCAATCATCTTTTTATAAGAAATCCTTACCTTTTCTGTAAATGTTATTAAAGATAATTTCTGACGAGAGTTGAAAAGGTCGCCCCATTTAAGCATTCCATAACGCTGAACACGAAATCCAAGTGTATCTTTTGGTGGCAATTCTTCATCTGGCACCGGATCCATTCCCCACTTCTCAAAAAGCTCTACACGCTTTTTTTCAAGATATATTTCTGATTCTTTAAATATTTCCATATCCTTTTCAGTTGCAAGTCGGTACGTTTTCCCCTGTTTTTGGGGATGATGCAATACTACCGCAACCATCCGCTGCCCGGCATTGCCTTCTTGGAAAAGTTTTCGTGTTGCTTTATTGTCTATAACAGCGCCACATACGGGGGCAAATTATAACAGCCCTTGCAACAGTTCCTTTCTCAGGGTCAAAGTTAGCTGGAGAGGGATTATTCTGTCCAACTATTTCAAATTCTACTTTGTTATTTTTTACATAAGGTTTTAAAGCTACTTTTTTCTTATCTTTTTTAGCTAGCCAATATTGACGCATTAAAGGTATTTCAGACTCACAGGAGGGATTTTGACAAGGAACAGTTCTCATCCAATAATATCCAACAGGTATTGATCCATCAGGTTCATTTGGATAAAATCTTCCAATCTCCTTTTTTGCCTCTTCCAATACCCAATATCCCCATTTTTTAACATCTTCTAAAAGTGGGTTTATAGTTTTTTTACTTTTTTGTTTATTCCCAAAAAAAGTACTTTCCTCATCTACTTCTTTTGCTTGACCTTATTTTTGAGGATATTCTAAAGTGCATTTTTGTATAAGAACAGCAACAGGGTTATAGTCATTACTATATGTTTCACAACCTAATCTTAAAGCTTCAAGAGGGATAGAACCTCCGCCGCCAAAAGGATCAAGAACTTTGGGCGGGGTACCTCCATTTGCTTCTAAAATTTCTTTTCTTGCCTGTTCAATCATTTTTTGATTTAACGAATTTTCCCATTTTGAAAAATTTATAATAAAATCTCTTTTTTTATTCCATTCATTTATACTTTCAGACGCTTTAATAAGCGCCGCATAATTTGTTACTCTTGATGATGCAAGAGGTCTTCTTGCCCATCAGATATGGAGTGTTGATATATGACCATGACGGATATTTTTTTCTCTTGTAGATTCTATCCCAACCTCTTTAACTGGAAATGACTCTTCTATAAATCTTTTATCCTTCATGTTTTTACCCCTTTATTATTTATTTGATTTTCATCGATAATAAATCTAACAGAAATATATTCTTTGGATGGATTCAAATTTTTATATGGGTTTTGAATTATACTAAGTTTTGGTTCTTTTGCGGCATCATATACAACATATAAATAATAATCATCGCCAAATCTTTGAGCCTTAAACCATTCATTTGTTGTTAAAGCGATATCTCCACTTTTTGCTCTTGTCTTAACCTCTATATATCTAACATTATTATCTTTATCAATAAATTTTATATCATATCCAAGATTTTGAGATGAAACATCCTCTGGAATTCTTAGCTTCTCTTTTTCATACTGCATAACATAACGCATCCCTATTCTTTCAACCTCATCATCCCTAATCATAACATCAGGCGCGTCAAGCAATGGTTTTATCAATATGGCGCCTATAAAATTTGGCGTGCTCATCGTTAGTTTTTGCTCTTTTTAAATAAGATCTTTCAATTTATAATATGAGTTTTCATAATCTTTTTTTCTTTCTATTTTGTTTCTTAATGCGAGATCTACATTTTCGCCTTTTTCTTTTCTTTGAGTAAGGCTAATAATATCATTATCTATCTCATTTATAAGAATTTCAAGCGATTTAACGCCGTATTTTTGTTTTATATTTGCCTGTCTTTTTCTTTCTTCTTCAAGTTCATTTTTATATTTTTCAAGCTCTTTTATTGCAAGCATCAATGTTTTTTCCTTTACAGCAGAAATATCTATGGCAAAATTATTTTGTGGTTGGTTCTCCTCTTCAAAGTCCCATATTAAATGTGGAGAGATTGTATTAACGAACTTTCCATCTTTACTGCAATAAATAGTTATTATCTTTTTCCCTGCTATATTATTCACTTCTTCCTTCTTTTTAGCGTCTCTTATCTCGCCTTCATAAACAAAAATATAACCATCGAGTTTGTTATTTGGATCATAAAAAATAGCGCCTTTGGAAATTGCATCGCTAAATTTTTCTTCAATATACTGCATAACTGCCTCAAAAAGAGGATGACCAAAGGAAATAAATTCGATTTTTGAATCTTTTAAGACTAAATCTTTATCAAAAGATAGATTCGTATATTTTTTGTTAATTAAACCATACTTCTTCTTAAAATTTTCATTTTCAGCAATCTTTCTTACTTCATAAGGGATACTATCGATTGATATAATATTATTTTTAATATTTAACTTTCCACCAGCCTTTTCAAATGCCCTTTTAAAAAACTCCTGTGTGTATTCAGGTATAAATCTTTTTTCCTTTGCCTGTTTTGCAATATCTTTTATCTTTGTATAATCAATATGTTTGGAAGATAAAGATTCTCCAAGAGTTTCTTTCACCTTTGTTATGTATTCAATATCAACTTTTAATTCAATATTTTTTAATATTTCGTCCATATCCCTTGCATTAACAGCAGCTTCCAAAACAGCCTTAGAAAATTGTTTATTATCGATAATTTCTCCAATTACATCAAAAACTTTATCGCTTCCAAGTGCTTTTTTTATCTCTTCAAGTTTTTCAAGTAGAGCAGATAAAACCATTCCTTCCCTTGTATCTTTTGCAACAAGATTATAAATAAAGACTTCTCTGGTCTGCCCATAACGATGAATTCTTTCCATTCTTTGTTCAAGCCTGTTTGGATTCCATGGTATATCGTATTTATCATCTGATTGCAAAATTGAAGATTTATTCCTTCGCCAGCCGCTTCTGTTGCTATTAATATCTGCTTTTCATTCTTAAAAATCTTTTCGGCATTAACTCTTTCTTCTAATTTCATACCACCATAAATAGTTATAACGGAATATCCCCACTCTTTAACTTTTTTTTCAAGATAATCCAATGTATCTTTTGATTCGGTAAATATGATAATTTTTGTCTTGTCTTTATCTTCAAGCTTTTCATCAAGTTTATTTAATGAATCTTTCAACTTTTTTAATTTTATTTCTTTCTCATTTGTTAAAATATCATCTGCTTTTTTAATTAGCTTCTTAATAGTATTAATTTCATTTTCGAGCTCTTCTCTATTTTGAGCTAAACTTATTGTTTCAAGTTGATTTTCTATTTCCCATCTTTCTTCTTCAGCAAGCTCATCAATGTTATCGATATCATCATAGAAATTATTAAAATTGTTAAATTGAGAAACTTTTGAGATTAAATCTTCCAATTTATGCAATCTTCTTTTAAGTGTTTTTGTTAAGGCATAAATACTTGATGCAAATCTTCTCTGCAATATTATAAGAGTGAAATATATATATTTATTTTTGTTTTTCTTTAATGAAATATTATATTGAGTTGTAATATATTTTGAAAGTTCATTATAAAGTTCTTTTTCTTCTGGTGAATCTTTACCTAAATCAAAATGAATAGTTTTAACATTTCTTGGTAAAAACAAAGGTTTCCCATCAAAATTTTTCAAATCCTCTTTTGTTCTACGAATAAATAAAGGGTTATCTTTGTCTCTTATTGAATTTTCGATTTGTTACTTTGATGCAAAAAAACCTGGTTGAAGTAAGTCTAAAAACAATCTAAAGTTTTCAGTATCTCCTTTATGGGGTGTAGCTGTTAAAAATAAAAGATGATTTGAAATTTCAGATAATACTTCCCCAAGCTTGTATCTATTTGATTTACTAACTTTATCCCCATAGCTATAAGCGCTCATTTTATGCGCTTCATCAACTATTATTAAATCATATCTAGAATGGGCTAAATTAATTAAAATATCTTCTTTTTTAGCAAAATCCATAGAAGTAATAATCTAATTTTGCTTTTCTCAGAGATTAGTTCTAAATTTTGAATAGTAATTTTTACCATCAATTATCTCAAAATTTTCTTCAAATTTATCATAAAGCTCTATTTTCCATTGATCTTTTAAGTGGCCTGGGACAACTATGAGTATTCTTTCAATTAGCTGCCTTAATTTTAATTCTTTTATTATAAGACCAGCCATTATAGTTTTACCAGCGCCAGGATCATCAGCAATCATAAATCTAATTCTTGGAAGTTTAAAAACATAATTGTAAACAGCATCTATCTGATGTGGTAGTGGATCTACTTTGGATATATTTACAGCTAAAAGCGGATCATATAGCGAAGCATATCTATATCTTTTGCATTCTAAAGCTAAAAAAACTTTCCTGGCTTCCTGATTAAAAATACCATTTTCTTTCTCATTTTTTATTTCTAAAAGTTCTTGTAAAGTTAAAAGTTGGTCAATATGTTCATATGTTTTTATTTTCTTACCAGATATTCTCACATATTCGCCTATAACTTCTATCAAATTAACAATTACAGGATCTGACCAATTTGGACCAGTTATAACTGTTCCAGCTTCAATCTTTTTATTTTTTATAATTGTCCATATTTCGTTTTTATTTTCGATTGTGTCCATACTTAATTTTTTTTATAATATAAAATAAAATTTAATTTTTAAATATTGTTCAATATAAGTTGTTTGATCTGTGATGTCAACAATAGTCGCGAAACTTTACTCATGCCGTTTTCTTAAGAGGATTAAAATAACGACAACAAATATAATCGAGAAAGGTTTAATGACTTGGAGATGAATAGCATCCGTATTGTTGAAATTGTAAGATAGAGTAAAAAAAATTATAAGAAGCTCAAAGAGGGAAAGTAGTTCTAATTAAAGAAATAGAACGCAAAAAATCAATAATGCAAAATTATTGGCTCCTTAATATGTTTTAAAACTTCCTAAATATTTTCAACTAAATTTTGGCATAATCTAAAACTAAAAAGAATTAGCAAAAAAGGAAGGAGAAATGAAAATGATAAACAATAGAAAAAATTTATTGGCAGTAATATCAATTATTTTTCCGACGGCTAAAACAATATCGCTGGAAAAGCCCGAAGCTTATCTACAGCTGGGGCATAGCTAAGATGCGTATTCAGTAACTTTTTGAACGAAGGGAAAGATGGCAGCTTTAGGAAGCGGGAATGGTATAATACTTTTTTGGAATGTTAAGAGTATCAAAAAAATTATAACTTTTATCAGTTTTAAAGACGTTAAATGGATTGCCATCGCTACGGAAAGCTAAAAAAATGATTTGACAAACTTAAATAAAAATTTAAAAATAGCTATTGGAAAAAATATTTTTGAATCAAAAATTTAGAGAAACTTTTTATCGATCAAATTTAATTAAAAATAATTAAGAGGAGAATAAAGCAAAAAAATAATAATATTTCACATATCTAGAGTTGTTAATAAATAGGAAAATATAAAAACAATGCTCCAAAAATTATAATTAGAAATTTAGGAGTTGCCATCAAAAAAATAAATTTATAAAAATTAATGGCAAGCTCCTATTTTTGAAATGAGCTAATTAAATATTAAGTTTAAATAATAATTAGCATACATATTCTAAATTAAATAAAATTAAAATTTTGAAAACATAATATGAGTCCTAATTCCAAATTTTATTTGAGGGCCGCTAACAACTCCTTCTGAAGATACGGGAATATCTAAGAGATTTCTTTCTGATAAGTAAAAGTAACCAATATTTAATAGACCTGATGCAAAGAGAGATATGTAATCAAAAAGATAAAAATCTAATTCAATGCCAGTTTTAAGCCTCAAATAAACAGGTTCGTCATACCCAATGCCCGTAGCTATGTTAAATCCATAAATCAACGGATAACTTTTATCCTCAGCTAAAAAAATGTTTATAGTTATATCATTCATTTTTAAATCTTTATTTTCTTCATAAAGCTTAGCTGTCGCTTTTGCATAGTTGTATTCAAAATCTATCGAACTGATTCCATCGGTGATTCCAAAAGAAAAAAAATAGCCGGAAAATAAATATTTATTTTTTTCATAACCAACTCTTTTAATCGCTCCAGCAGTTAAAAAATCGTAATTATAACCAGCTCTTAAATTAATTTGAGAAAATAAAATATTTGTAAAGATAAAAAAGCAAAGAATAAAAATTATTTTTTTCATCGTTATTACCCAATTATTAGTTTATTTTTTACAGTTATTTATTATAGATTATTCTTTTGCTTAATTATTAAAGCGAACCTCATAATATTCTATTTAATAAGTTGCGTTTAATTAATCATTTAAAATTTAGATAAATTTTATTAGAATTCAAAATTCTTTATAAAAAACATATATTTATTTTTTAGTTTTAATTTTTTTTCTTCGACTAAAATTTTTAATATAGTTCCGTAATCCCCAACCAACCAAAGTGAATTTTTAGAGAAATTAATACATAATAAATTTACGCCTATGCCAAGCTTTTGTTCAATCCAATTCTTGCCGCCATTTGACGTATTTATTATTATTCAATACAAACCAGCGGCTATAACGTTATTTTTATCAATAGCAAATACCGAACGCAAATCGTTATCGATTTCTGTTTTATCTTTAATAATTTTTTGTATTTGCCAGGAATTCCCTCCGTTTGTCGTATGCAAAATTGTTGCGTAATCTCCAACAATCCAACCTTTTTTGGAATCGATAAAATATATTGAATATAAATCTTTGTAAACTTTGCTTTTCTGTTGTTTCCATGTTATGCCGCCGTCGTTTGTGTTAAATATTTTTCCTTCAGAACCAGCCGCCCAACCTGTTTTTTTATCTATGAAAAAAAGAGATTTTATTCCGCTTTCTAAGTCGCTTATTTCCTTCCAATTTTCTCCCGAGTCGGTAGTAATTAAAATTTTCCCCAGCCAAGAAGCAATCCACCCAGTTGTTTTATCGATAAAAAATATATAAGCGATTTTTTCATTAACATCGACTTCGATTATTTTCCATTTTGTTCCTCCGTCTGACGTTTTCAAAAAATCGCTTGATTCATAGTCGCCGCCTACTGCATATCCGACTTGCTGATTTAAAAATTTAACTGAAAATAAATTATTGCCTTGCGGTAGAGGATTTTGCCAAATAATTTGCGCTTTTAAAAAAATTTACAATGAAACGAAAAAAAGAAAATTTTAATTTTCATTGTGGCTTTCCTTTCGTATTGATTATTTGACTTTGTTTTTGTTTAAGGTAAAAAGATAGAGTTTTAGATAAAATTATATCCAAGGATTTCTCAGAAAGATATTCTTTAGATTTTGCGCTAATATATTTTACATAAAAAAGTAAATTATTAAAAATGGAATGTATATTTAATATTTTCAGCGGTAAAAAATAAAATAAATAAATAGCGGCCTATTAATAATAAATACCCTTGTAGAACATTAGAAATTATTATAAAGTTCATAAATCAGTTAATATTTTTTATACAATTCATTCGTTTGAAAACTTATATGGCGTTTGTTGATATCGTTTGGTCTTTCAAAGCGTTTATGAAAATATTTTATCATAAATTTTATTGTTTTACTCAAAAGAGCAATTTCTATGTATATTAGTAAAAATTTAAAAGTTTTAACAAGGTTTTTTTGATTATTGGAAGGGGGAAATTTTTTTTGATTTATAAATATGAGTTTTATTTCCGAAATATAAATTAAGTCTATCTATTTAATGCAAATAACTGATTATTCAAAATTTTGTAAAATTAAGTTATTGGGCTTAAAAAAATATATTACTAGAAATAAAATACTTAAACAAGAGGTTGGAGTTTCATTTATCGCTTTACAATTAGTTAATATAAAAAAAATAAATAATAATTTATTATAAAATGAATATAAAATTTTTCGCATATTTACAATTTAAAATTTAAATTTTTATCAAAATAGCAATTATAACAGATAAAATTAAAAATTATAGGCAAATGAAATGAAAGACAAAATCATCCAAAATTGGAAATCGGGATTAACTGTCAGCATCGTAAGCATACCATTATCATTGGCTTTGGCGATTAGTTCAGGAGCTACGCCTATTCAAGGAAGGTATAATTACGGCTTTTTGGGCAGGATTGTTAGGAGGAATTTTTGGAAGCAGCAATTATAATATAATTGGCCCTACAGGCGCCTTGGCAGGAATTTTAATGGAGTTTGCATATAAATATGGATTTGCAATTTTGCCTTTTGTCGCAGTTTTATCTGGAATTTTGATTTTTATAGCTTATTTATTAAAATGGGATAAGTATATAATTTTCATACCGCGGTCAGTAGTACATGGTTTTACTCTTGGAGTTGCTTTTATTATTGGTTTAGGTCAACTTGACAATGTTTTAGGCATAAGCGGATTGCCAAAAAAGGAAAGTTAATTTTAAATGTTATAACGACGTTTGAGAATATAGAGAAAGCTAATTGGATTGTTTTTATTTTATTTCTATTTACAACGATTTTTATTTTTTATTGGAATAAAAAATTTTCTAAAATTCCAGGCGCCGCTCTTGCCGCTTTCATTGGAATAATATCTATGATAATTTTAAAAACCTTAAATATTCAAACTAATATATTAAACTTTAGGAGATAAATATCCTTCAATTAGAGCTGTTCTTTTTGAAAATCCTTTTCGTGAATTTAATTTAAATTTTTTAACAAACATAGATGTTTGGATAATCTCTATCGCTGTTTCCGTCATAGCAATTCTTGAAACTTTAATTTCAGGGCAAATAGCGGACATAATCACAAGAACAAAATTTGATAGAAGAAAAGAAGTATTTGGGCTTTCAATTGCAAATTTTAGCTCTGGCTTTTTGGGTGGAATTCCAGCCACTGCCGCTCTTGCTCGAACAGCTTTGAATATTAAAAGCGGCGCAAATCATAAAATCTCAGCAGTTTTTAACGCTTTTTTTATAGGAGCGATTAGTCTTTTCTTTATTGAATATTTTAAGTTTCTTCCAATGTTTATTATTGGCTCTATACTTGTTGTTGTTGCAATTAATATGGTTGAAAAGAAGCATTTTATAAAGTTAGTTGATAATGAAAGAATGGCGTTTTACATAGCTTTATTTGTGGCTGCTCTTGTTATAATAGAAGATCCGATTGTAGGCTTGATTGTAGGCAGCATTATTGTTTTATTGTTTTTTGTTAATAAAATTGCTTTTGGTCAAACGGAAATTTTAATCTGGAAAGATGGGAAATTGCAAGAAGCTATTTTGAAAGACGAATTTGTTAAAAAAAAACGAAATAAATTCAGACGTTATAGTTTATAAAATTTCTGGAACTCTTTCATACATAAATATGCCCGCTCATTTGGAAATGGCAAGCAAAATAAAAAATAACGATTACGTGATTATATCTATGCGTCACGCTTTTTATGTTGATATAGACGGAGTGGAATATTTAGAGCATATTATTGAAGAATTGAAAAAAAATAATAATAAGCATATAATCTTAACAGGAATTAATAAAGAAATCGAAAAGAAAATACAAAACGAGGAATTTTATAAAAGAAAATTTGCCGAGAATAAAATTTATAATCGAACATCCGAAGCTTTGAAAGATATAATGGGAAGATAGCAAATAAAAAGTTATTAAAATATTTAATTAGAATTTTAAGTCGAAATATCTTAAATTATTTTTTAGGTTTCAAATTGTATAAGGACGGTTTTATTGCCGTCGTTTTTTCTTTGATACTAGAAAATAGAAATTATCTCCACGTAAGATCTTTACTTTAAAAAAATTTTTTTATTTATTCTTAGCTGTCGTATTTGCTTCGTCAAAAAAGATTCAAATTATTCATATCGCGGCTTTATGTAAAATATAGTATATCTAACGCTATTGCTATATTTATTCTATTTTGAAACTAATAAAAACTCAAAATATGCTGATGAAATTATTTGCAAATATTGTTTTTTTTATTCTAAGGCCATTATCGCAATAGCTAATTATTGCTTCTTAATTGCTTAGTTTTATTTCGATAGAAAAAAAGAATCGACAAACTTGTTTGTCTAATCTTACATAATTCAGCGAAAAATTATTTTTATCAAAATTTTAACTTCTGAATAAAAGCGATTTTTAAAACGTTGATAAAAAATAAAGGGTAAAAAAGTACAAAATGAAGAAATAAATAAAAATTTTAATGAAAAAATAAATCGTAGAAAAATTATATTTTTACATTTATAGAAGAAATATTCTTTTTAGCACTTTGACTTAAATATTAAAGAATGCATTACATTTTTATAAATTAAAACTAATCAAACTTTTTCGATCCTGTGAAGTTCATTTACTATTATTGGCAAATACTCGAAAAGATAATCGATATCATTAAAAGTGGTATAAAGCCCAAAGCTAAATCGAATTGCTCCATTGACATTATTGGGTTCAATAGCTTTAATTACATGCGAAATTTCTTTGCTGCCTGAAGAGCAAGCCGAGCCTGAAGAGACATAAGCTCCTATTGAATTCAAACTTAAAAGCAAAGAACCGCTGTCGATATCTTTAAAGGTAATATTTAAATTATTAGGCAAACGATTTTCAATCGGTCCGTTGATTTTATATTCAATGCCGCTTTGATTAAGCTTCTCCACAAAATAAGAAGAAATAGCTTTCAATCTTTTGAATTCAGAATTCATTTCGTTAAAAGCAAGTTTTGCGGCTTTTCCTAAAGCGCTTGCATAAATGACGTTTTCTGTTCCGCTTCTTAAGCCAAATTCTTGTTCTCCGCCGTGGAGCAATGGGTCAAGCTTTATATTTTCGGCGGCGTATAGAAAGCCGATTCCTTTAGGAGCGTAAATTTTATGACCGCTTGCGGCAAGCAAATCGATGTTACATTCGATTGGTTTTATTTCAATTTTTCCGTAAGCTTGAACGGCGTCGACAAAAAAAACAACTCCATATTTACGGCAAAGGCTTCCTATTTCTTTCAAAGGGGAGATTGTTCCAATTTCATTATTTGCCGCCATTACGCAGCATAGAAAAGGTTTCAATTTTAGTTTTTCTTCGAGATCGTTTAAATCGATATTTCCGTCTTCTAATATTTTTATATAAAGAATTAGAAATCCTAATTTTTCTAAAAAAGACAATGAGTTAAGAACAGCGTGATGTTCTATAGGATTAGATATTATAATGCCTTTCTTTTCTAAACGAGAGAAAGCTAATCCTTTAATAGCAAGATTAATCGCTTCAGTTCCGCAGCTTGTAAAGCAAATATTCGAAGGATGAACATTTAGCGTCGAGGCTATTTCAGCCCTTGCGTTATCGATTAAATCGTAAGCTCGTTCGCCGATTGTCGTTCCGCTTGACGGGTTGCCAAACAATGTGTCGTCATCGATTAATTTTTTTATATATTCTTTTATTTCTTTTCTAATTGGAGTTGTAGCGTTGTAATCAAAATAAACTTCGCGAAAATTTTTTGCCTTTATGGAAGCTATAGGTTTGCAGCCTTTATCAATCGTTTGAATTGGAATGCCAATCCATGAATATACGGAATTTAATCCATTTGGAAAAAGTTTTTCTATATCTTCTTTGCCGTAGCCTGTGTTTTTCCTTATATTATCATACAGCGGACCGACTTTATGTTTTTTATAATAATAATAAGCGAATTCTAAAATTTTGAAATGCGAGTTCTCAAGAGATACTGAGTTTAACTCAGCCATTTTATATATTAAAGTTTTGAGATAATTGTTCATAATTTTAACGTGAAAAATTAATTTTGAATTTTTGCTCCAGGATAAAGTTTAAATGGATAGCCGCCTTTAGATTTTTCCATACCATCTACTATGATTTCGAAAATTTTGTAAGGCATTCCTATTCCCATTCTATCAGGCTCAAATTGTCCGATTATTCTAGCTCCAAGGCAATAAGGCGTGATATTAATTTTTTGCGTAAGATATGGTCGAACTATCAAATCCGAATTGACTGCTCTAAGCGGTCCAAAGTTGGCTTCAACTCGTTCGCCAGTTAAAAATTGATAAGCTTGAGCGATTCGAGTTAGTTCGACTGGACGAACAGACATTATGACAACATCTGGTATAATTTCAATATCGCAAAAATCTTTTGTAAAGAAAAAAACTCCTTTAGTTTTAGGCGGCTGTAGCGCCATCATTTCGTTAATCGCTTTAACGGCAATTTCTTTAGAAACAAATCTTCCACTGTCTTCATCGCCGAAAAGAGCGTATTCTTTTTTGCCGACTGCTTTGCAAGCGTAAACAGTTCCATCGTTAAATTCTTTTGGACTTGGCGGCGTAAAATCTTCTTCTTTTTCAAAATTATTTTTCATAATGTCGGTATAAACTCGCGAACCTTTTAATGGTTCGTTTTGATTTGCGTCGACTAAGCCAAAAGTTATTGCCGCGGCTATGCAACCAATATTTTCTATTGTCAGCAATAACGGATCGCCTAAAGCAGACTGTCGCGCCGCCTGGCAAGAGGTAAAAGAAACGTTCTTTGTATGATAGTTTTGTATTTCTTTTGGAATTTCGTCGTTGTTAAAATAAAACTTTACAAAGCTGATAGGTATTTCGAGATTTTCTACTTCGAATGAATTAATAAATTTTTTGTAACGATTTTTCGCTAAGCTTTCTTTCATAACAGCAATTAAGTTTGTTTTATTAAAAATAAAAAAAACTATCCCTTTTTGCAATGAAATTTGAAAAACAATTATGTCTAAAAAGTCTAATTTATAAAGTTATGAAAACAGCTTTAGTCGTATCTGTTAAATTTAAAAAAAATTTTCATTGCTTTTATTGTTCGCTATCAATTGTTAAAAAAAAGTTGAATTTTTGTAAAATTTTTATTTATTTTGCAATGCGTCCATAGCTCAGTTGGTAGAGCATCTGACTCTTAATCAGCAGGCCGCCGGTTCGAGTCCGGCTGGACGCACTATTTTATATTATACTATTCATATCTATATTATACTTGCTCATTTCAAACGCAAATCCAAAATTAGAATTTACAACTTTAATTTTAATTATTATGTTAGTAAATTAAAATAATTTTGAATTATTATAAAAAGTATTTAGCAAAATTATGAATAATTGCATAATCATAAAAGGAGCTCGCGAGCATAATTTAAAGAACATCGATTTAAAGATACCGCGCGATTCTTTTGTTGTAGTCACGGGACTTTCTGGCTCGGGTAAATCTTCATTAGTTTTCGATACAATTTACGCCGAAGGGCAAAGAAGGTATATTGAATCGTTGTCGACTTACGCGCGTCAATTTCTCGATAATTTTACTAAACCAGACGTTGATTTAATCGATGGTTTGAGCCCTTCGATAGCAATAGAGCAAAAATCTACCGTATGGCATCCAAGATCAACTGTGGGAACAACCACAGAAATATACGATTATATTCGCTTATTGTTTGCTAAAGTCGGCGAGCCATTCTGTCCAACATGCAAAATTTCGATGCAAAAGAATTCGCCTAATCAAATACTTCAAGACGTATTAAATCGATATAATCAAAAAAAGATTTTAATTCTTTCTCCCGTAGTTATTGGCAGAAAAGGAAGCTACAAAGAATTGCTTGAAGAATTTATTGCGAAAGGTTTCCTTAAAGCGAGAATCGACGGCGAAATTGTGGAATTGTATAAAGGCATGTCGTTGGAAAGATATAAAGTTCACGATATTTATATTTTAATAGATAAGTTAATAGCAAATCATAACAACCAGAAAAGAGTCAAGGAATCGATTGATTTAGCGTTAAAATTTTCCAAAGGCAACGTTGTCATAAATTGCGATAATAACGATAAGTTCTACTCTTTAAGTTATATATGTTCCAAATGCGGTTATTCGCTGGCGGAATTATCTCCTAATAATTTCTCTTTTAATTCCATATACGGAGCATGCCCCCATTGCGAAGGCTTAGGAATTATACTTGACGCAAATATAGATTTTGTATTTCCTAATAAAAAAAAGTCTTTAGAGCAAGGAGCTATAGAACATCTTATAAAAAAAGATTCGTATAAATGGTTTTCTTTCTTACAAATAATCAAGAAAGCTGGCATTGCGACTAACCAGCCAATCAAATCTTTGACAAAAGACGATCTAAATTTTCTGTTATATGGCATTGAGAGAGAAAATAAAAAAACTGAAGAATCGCGAGAATCAAACCTTGTTTATAACGTTAAATTTAAGGGATTAGTAGAGTATCTTTATAATAACTATTTAGAGAAAAAAGACGAGGAAACTGAAAGCGAAAAAAATAAAATTTTTTATTATAGAAATTGTCCGGTATGCGACGGCTCAAGATTAAAAAAAGAATATTTGAATGTTTATTTCAAAGAGAAAAATATATTCGATATTGTCTCAATGCCGCTTGACGAGTGCTATAATTTTTTTGACTCTATTATTTTAAGCGAAAGAGAAACTATAATTGCCGTTGAAATTATTAAAGAAATAAAAAATAGAATTAAGTTTTTGCTCGACGTTGGTCTTGAATATCTTACGTTAAATCGTTCTGCAAATAGTCTTTCCGGCGGAGAGGCTCAAAGAATTCGATTGGCTTCTCAAATTGGATCGCAACTTTCAGGAGCTATTTACGCTTTAGACGAGCCAAGCATTGGTTTGCATCAAAGAGACAATATAAAATTAATCGAATCTTTAAAATCTCTAAGAGATTTAGGAAATACGATTATTGTCGTCGAACATGATAGAGAAACGATAGAAAATTCCGATTATTTGGTAGATTTAGGACCTGGAGCTGGAACTCATGGGGGAAATCTTGTAGTTCTTGGCGAAACTAAAAATCTTTTGAAGCAAAAAGACTTAAACAAATCGCTTACTCTCGAATATATAGCTCGAAAAAGAAATATTGAATTGCCTGAATCCAGAAGAAAAGGCAGCGGAAAATATTTGCAGCTTATAGGGGCGACTGGAAATAATTTAAAAAACGTAAATTTAAAATTGCCGTTAGGAATGTTTATAGCGATAACAGGCGTAAGCGGAAGCGGCAAATCAAGCTTGATTAACGATACTTTAGCTAAAATTTTAAAAAATCATTTTTATAAATCTTTTGAAAAACCTTTGCCATATAAAGAAATTAAAGGATTGGAACATCTGGATAAAGTCATTGAAGTCGATCAAACTCCTATCGGCAGAACGCCAAGATCTAATCCGGCTACATATATAGGTTTTTTTACTCAAATAAGAGAATTGTATTCGATGCTTCCAGAATCAAAGGCTCGCGGTTATAAGCCAGGAAGATTTAGCTTTAACGTCAAAGGAGGCAGATGCGAAAGTTGCGGAGGAGCCGGAGTTAAAAGAATTGAAATGAATTTTCTTCCCGACGTTTATATAATCTGCGACGAGTGTCAAGGGAAAAGGTTTAATCGCGAAACTTTAGAAATTTTATATAAAGGCAAATCAATATACGACGTTTTGGAAATGACCGCTGAAGAAGCTTACGAGTTTTTTCAAGATCATCCGGTTATAGCTAGAAAAATTAAAGCTATGAATGAAGTTGGCTTGTCTTACATAAAATTAGGTCAACAGGCTACAACCTTATCAGGAGGAGAAGCTCAAAGAGTAAAACTCGCTACAGAATTAAGCAAAGTTCAAACAGGCAAAACAATATATATTTTAGACGAGCCATCGACTGGGTTGCATTTTGAAGACGTTAAATCTTTGCTAAAAGCTTTAAATCTTTTAGTTGACAAAGGAAATACAGTTGTTATTATCGAACACAATCTTGATATTATAAAAGTCGCCGACTGGATCATAGATTTAGGTCCTGAAGGAGGCGAAAAAGGCGGACAAATAATTGCCGAAGGAACGCCAGAGGAAATTATAAATAATCCAAATAGTATAACTGGAAAGTATTTAAGAAAGGAATTATCATGTTATAAAAAACAAAATTAATAAAGGAGTCAAATGAAAAAGAATATTGTTGACACTCGAAAATATCGTTTAGAAATGAATGATAAAATTTTAAATAGCGGATTTAACGATTTTAAAAAATTTTTCGCTTTAGATACAAAAGCTTATGTGGAAGGAGCCATTCCAGCTAAGTATAAAGAATTAATGGGGCTAGTCGCTTCTATGGTTTTGCGTTGCAATGATTGCATTTTTTATCACATCGACAGAAGCCTTCAAGAAGGAGCGACAAAAGAAGAGTTGATGGAATCTTTTAACATCGCTTTAATAGTCGGCGGTTCAATTGTGATTCCGCATTTGCGTTACGCTTTTGAAGTTATGGAAGAAATATTGAATGAAAAAAAAGAAACAAATTAACCCTTATTTTATTATATTTTATTTAATAATTACAAAATTTAGTTAAGGAGCTATTTAGATGAGCGATTACTTGCCTTTTGACGACGATTCGTTTAACGGCGATTTCGAAAATGAAGACGAATTGTTGAAAAGGCTTAAATATTTTCAAAGTATTATTGAAAAAGGGGAAGAAATAATTTATATAGCAGAAATAGAAGAGCTAATCGAAGAATGTTTTGATTACGACTTGCCTGATTATGGTCTTATTTTATGCGACGCTTATTTAAAACATTACCCAGAAGACCCAGATATCTTAAACTATAAAAGCATATTTCTAAATAATCTTGGAAAATTTTACGAAGCTTACGACATTTCCTTAAAAGCCTTGTCTTTAAATAAAAATGACGCTGAAGTTTATATAAATAAAGGATTAATTGAAGAAAATTTGCAATTAAACGATTTAGCTAAAGAATCTTACTATAAAGCTTTAGAATTAGAGCCTGATAATCCGGAAATTTATTATAATCTTGGCGTCGTTTATATGAAAGAAAATCAAAACGACGAAGCCGCTTATTTTTTTGAAAAAGCGCTTGAAATCGACTCCTTTTATTCGGAAGCGCTGGCGAATTTGTTTCTTTTATATAAAGAGGACAAAAATGAAAATAAAATAAAAAAACTTGAAACTACTCTTGAAAATATTCTTAAAAATGATCCAGATAATTATATGTTGTGGAATGTGAAAGGATTGATTGAAAATATAAAAGGAAATTATTTAGAAGCTATAGCTTGCTTTGAGTTGTCAGAATCTCTGAGCGAGGATGTAATTTATTTGCAAGCCTCAATCAATAAAGGATATTCATACTATTTGTTGGGAAATTATAGTAAAGCTATTGATGTATTGAACGAAGCGACCGAATATGAGCCTTTTAATCCTTTTGCTTTATTTTATTTAGGGTTGTGCTTTAAAGAAATTGGAGAATTAGACAGATCGATTCAAAAATTTACCGAGGCTCTGGATATTTATCCGGAATTTGTCGACGCTTATGTTGAAAGAGCCTTTTGTTATGAAGAAATGAATAATTATAAAAAGGCTTACTCAGATTGCAAGGAAGCTATTAAATTAGATCCAAACAACGACGAACTATGGGCTCTAAAAGGCGAGTGCGAATTAAATTTAAATAAATTACAACTTGCTAAAAGCAGTTTTGAGAAAGCAATTGACATAAATCCTAAAGAAGAAGATTATTATTATTATATTGGAATAATATATCAGGAACTTGGCGATTATAAAAAAAGCGAAAATTTTTTTGACAAATGTCTTGAACTAAATCCTGAAAACGCTCTTGTTTATTTAGCTAAAGCTAAAAACGATTTAGAGCAAAATAACTACGCAAAAGCTTACATAAATATTGAAACCGCTTTTAACTTAAATCCAAGGTTGAAAATCGATTTCGAATCTATTAGTAAAATTCAATTTGAATTTTTAAAAAACAACAATATTTTTAGAAAAATTGTCGATAAAAATGAGCCGGGAAAACAACTGGGGGAATAAAACCTTAAAGTTAGGAATAATTGGCTCTTCTTTATCTCATTCTTTATCTCCATCTTTATTTCAAATAGTTTCTAATTATCATAATATAAATCTTGTATATTTGCCTTTTGAAATAGCAGAATCACAATTGAGCGAAGCAATTTTAGGACTAAAGGCTTTAAACTTTCGAGGCGTTAACGTGACTATTCCGTATAAAGAAAAATGCTTTAAATTTTGCGATTGTTTAAGCGAAGAAGCCGAAACTATCGAAGCTGTTAATGTTCTTTATTTTTCTAACGATAAAATTTATGGATACAACACGGATATTTTTGGCATATTAGAATCTCTTTCTCCTTACAAAGAAAAATTGGTTAAAAAAAATTTTTTGATAATTGGTGCAGGCGGCGCCGCTAAATCAGCCGTCTATACAATAATAAAAGAATTTAGCCCTTTCAGAATATATTTAGCCGTCAGAAATGAAAATAAAGCTAATGAATTTGCAAATTATTTTTCTAAGAAATTAAATTTTGGAAATTTTGAAACTTTAAATTTAAATAACGAAAAAATTATTGACGCTTTGACCGACTCGACCTGTATAGTTAATTGTTCTCCTGTGGGGAGTTTTCCCAACAATGATGAAAATCCGCTGGGACATTTTGCTATCTTTAAATCTCATCATATCGTTTTTGATATGATTTATAATCCGCTTGACACTAAATTAATCAAACTGGCAAAATCCCAAGGTGTCGTCGCTTTTTCGGGACTTAAAATGTTGACTGCGCAAGCTTATAAAGCATTCGAAATATGGACGGGACAGAAATTCGCTGTAGATAAAATAGAAAAAGCTTTAAGATTTTATTTAACGAATTGACAATTAGTTTTGTTATTATAATTTTCATTTCGTAGAAATTATTTCGCTTTTCAAAAAAATTAATAAAGATAGAGTCTGAAAACTTTAAGAAATTGGCTGTTTCAACTTGTCGTTGAATAATAAATTTTTTTTTGCTTATTTTATCTATATACAATTAAAAAATAATTTTACATGAAAATAACATTTATTGGCGCCGCAAGAACAGTGACAGGATCGATGACATCGATTGAAGCGAATGGAATTAAATTTTTAATCGATTGCGGCTTGTTTCAAGGAAAAAGAAAAGAAGCGTTTGAGATTAATAGAAATTTTGAATTTTTTAATCCTTCTGAAATTGATTTTGTAATATTGACGCATGCTCATATCGATCACGCTGGAAATTTGCCGTCTTTAGTTAAAAAAGGTTTTACGGGAAATATTTATTCGACTTTTGCAACGCGAGACTTATGTTCCATTATGTTGAGAGACAGCGCTAAAATACAAATTAAAGACGTTGAATATGTGAATAAAAAAAGAGCTAAGAAAGGTCAAAATTTATTCGAGCCGTTGTATCTGGAAGAAGACGTTCAAAAAGCAATGGAGTGTTTTGTTGGCGTAAATTATAAGAGAGAGATAAAACCCGCCGATGGAATAAGTTTTATTTTATTTAACAATGGGCATGTGTTAGGTTCGGCCGGAGTTTATATTTCGATTAAAGAAAATGGTCGCATTACAAATCTTTCGTTTACTGGAGATTTAGGCCGAGAAAAGCCTGCTTTATTAAAAAGGCCCGAGAAACTGCCAGACGCTGAGTTTTTATTTTCCGAGTCGACATATGGAGGGCGTTTTCATAAAAGTCCAGAAGAAACAAAGAATATTTTACTCGATGTTTTGCAAAAGGCAATAAGCAGAAAGTCTAAAATAATAACGCCTTCTTTTAGCGTCGGCCGAACTCAAGAATTAATTTTCGAAATTAATAAAATATTCGACGAAGGCTTATGTCCTCGAATTCCTATTTATGTAGATAGTCCGCTTTCAGTAAACGCGACTGAAATCTTTAGGGCTCATCCTGAGCAATTCGATTATGAAGTCGCTCGCTTTGTGCTTGAGCATAAAGATCCATTCGGAGCCGGTTTTGTAAATTTTATAACTGACGTAGAAGAATCGAAAAAATTAAATTTCGCCGAAGGTCCGATGATGATAATCTCCAGCTCTGGAATGTGCGAAGCTGGAAGAATTTTGCATCATTTAGCAAACAATGTTCAAAATCCAAACAATATTGTCCTAATCACCGGTTATTGCGCCGAACATACCTTAGGAAAAAGAATTATAGAACGTCAGCCGATAATAAAAATTTTTGGCGAAGAATACGAGCTAAAGTCTGAAATTGTAGTATTAAATTCTCTCAGCGCGCATGCCGATTCTGACGAACTTTTAAGATATTGTTCTTTGTTTGACAAGGGAAGATTGCAAAAAATATTTCTTTTGCATGGAGATTTTGATCAGCAGTTAAAATTTAAAGAAAGATTAGTTGAAAATGGATTTAACGACGTTGAAATACCACATAAAGGCGATTCGTTTATCTATTAAATTTATTTGCTTTATATCGTTTTGCTTTTTTGCCGTTTCGTGTAATGAAAAATTAGATGAAGATGAAATAGATTTTCCTCCGGAAACGCCGCAAAATTTTAGAGTCGTTTACGCCTCAGACGGCGAAGTTCTATTGCGTTGGAACATAAATCTTCCTCAAATTGCAAAAAAGTTCAAAGTTTTTAGAAAAGAAAAAGATTCTCTCGAATTTAAATTGATAGAAATCGTTTACGAAAATTATTTTTTTGAATTCGGTTTAGATTACGAAAAAGAATATGAATATCAAATTGTATCTGTAAATAATAAAGAAATTGAAAGCCAGCCATCGAAAATTGTATCCGCAAAACCGATAAATAGATACAAACCATTGCCTCCTTCTAATTTTTTTGTTCAAGGCAGAAATTGGGAAAACGAAAAATATTTTTTTTTGACCTGGGAAAGTCATTATGATACGGATATCGATAAATATTTAATTTTTTTTTCAGACAAAGTTATTCAATCGTTTGATTCGACTTTGTTAATAGGTTCCTCAAAAGAAAGATACTATAAATTTTATATCGATAGTATACAATATGATAGAGAATACTTTTTTGCAATTTTATCCTTAGACAAAGGCGGTTTGAAAAGTTCTCTTAGCAAAAATTCGTCAGATTGCATCTTAAATAAGCCAATCGTAATTTTCCCTCCTAATGGATATCAAACAAAAAAATTAGAAAGAGTGGAAATCGAAGGTTATAAGAATCCCGTAAAAGCCGAGTTGTTTGTTTATTCTACGCCATATGGCGGAGAACTCTTTAAATGTTCAATAAATCAATATTTGCCGGCTCAAAAAATATCTTTGCCTATTATTTCAAGATACCCATTGTCGCCGGGCGTTTATTATTATCGCGTTTATATTTATACAAAATCAACTTCGCCAAATGTTTTTTCAGACATTTTTTATTTTTCGATTGTCGAATAAAACGGAGCTAATTATCGTTTTGCTAACGTTTTTCTTTTTTTCCAATATACGCGGTCAAGATTATATTTTTTACGATGTAAACGATATTTCTTTTAAATCTCCTTTTACATTAAATTCTAATTTGCGAAATAATTTGGAAATTTATTCTTTCGACAATTTTTTATCGTTGAATTTAAAGTTAATAGATTATAAAATCTTTTTTCAGAACAATTATAACGGACAAGTTGTAGGAACAAAAAAAAAAAGCGTTAGAGAAAAAAACGAAAACAGATTTTTTATCGAAAAATCTTTTAGCGATATTTTAATTTCAGGGGTATTGATGCGTTTAAATTATTACAACGACAATAAAAATATTTCTCTCAACAAATCTAAATTGGAACAAGCTGGATTTTACCTTGGCAGCGCAGTAAAAGATTTTGGTAAAAGCTATGCCGCCGTTGGGATGATCGGGAAAGCTCAGCTTAATGAAAAATACGACGATTTTTTTTTCAGTTCAAAATTTGAAAGCGACGATATAGCTTTAAGCGATTTCAATTTAAAAAGCAATTTTTATTATTATCAAGACCAGGTCAAGCCATTAAATAATAGAGACTTTAAACTTAATTTTCATTTTAACTACGAAGAGGAAGAAATCTTTAAAGCAAAATTTATATTCGTAAGAGACGAGTTTTTATCGTCCTTTCTTTTGCCTATTGACAGTTCTTTTCAAAATATTTTTAATAAAAAAAATAATTCGGCAAGCAGAAAACAAATAGACAATATTTTTGAAAATATTTTGAGTTTAGAAAATTTAATCGAAAAATCGAGGATTGAATTTAAGTTTAGATATAATCTCAAAGACGTCAATAGAATTTATAAATATAAATCTTTTGAGTTATTCGAAAACAACATATACGATTCCAAAAATAATCAAATCTTGTTGAATACGGATATTTCTATTTTATTGTTCGATAAAGATTGGAATTTAAATGCAAAGTTTTCATATAATGAAAAAAACGAAAATTTTAATTTGAAAAGAGATGATTACATACCTGAGCAATCCTATTTAATTAAAGAAAAAATTGAAAAACAAAAAAACAATAAAACCTCTTTAAAAACTATAGCTTTAGACTATGGCTATAAAGCGTCAAATGTAGATATTATTCAAATTATCGCTTCTCACAATAAAAAAATTTATAATACTCCTTCGGTTGAAAACTATGACGATAGAGACGAACTTCTTTCCGCGATAAAGATTGGATGGAGTCGTCGTTTTAATTCGATTTTTTCCAACGCCATATTTCTAGAAGGCTCTCAAACTAAAATATCTTATATAAGCGGTAAAAAAAGCTCTAACAATTTTGTCGGAAGATTTTTAAGATTATTGTTTGAGCCGCGACTAAATGGCGGAATTATAAAACACAGCGGAATTTTTGAAGTCGGCTCTAATTATATCGTCTATGATTACTCTAAACTATTTGAAAATTTAAACGATTACTATTTCAGAAATTTAACAATAAGAGATACTATAACATTAATTTTCCCATCCTTTGAAATTGAAAGTAGAGTATATCTTAACTATTCTGAGCAAGGCAAATTAAATTGGAAAAAATTTAAAGTTTCTCCTTCGATATATTGGAATGAAATAAATTTATCCTTTATATTAAATTTTTCTTTTGCAAATTCAAAATTTGGATTTGGAGCGAAAAATTTTTCCTCCTCGCGATATGTTTATTTAACTATACGCGAAAGAAAATTATCTTCATCCTATGAATATTGGGGACCTATTTGCGAGATTTTATACAAAGCATCAGAAAATTTTAACGCGACTGCTCAAGCATTTATAGAATATCCAAGCTCAAAAGGCAAGTATGCTAAAAGAACCTTTTTCGATTTTTCAACGACATATTTTTTTTAAATAAAAAAATTTCATATTTTAAAGAAAAAAAACGAGCGATTGTGAAAGAATACAAATTAATTATCCCAAGCGATCTTGAACAACTAGAAAAAGTTCACGAATTCATTTATTCAATATGTCAGGAAAATCAAATAAGCGACGACGACGAGTTTAAAATCAATTTAGCTGTTTCCGAAGCGGTTTCAAATTCGATCATTCACGGAAATAGAAACGAGTATGAAAAAAATGTTGAAATTAATTTCAAACTAATGGATAATGAAATTACAATTTCGATAAGCGACGAAGGCGAAGGTTTTGATATTGAGTCGGCGCCCGATCCGACTACTGAAGAAAATTTGCTTAAAGAAAGCGGGCGCGGAATATTTTTAATTAAAAAATATATGCATTCAGTTTATATTGATCAGAATTCTTCGACAAACACGCTAATTATTAAATATCATTTAAGGTAAGAAATAATTAAATTAAAAAAGCGCCGTTAACTTTAAGGCGCTTTATTGTATAACATATTTAGTAATGTAAACATTCGTAACTTGTAAATCTTTGCAATTCTTTTTAATGGTTTGAAATATTTCAGTTTTAATGACATCTTTGTATCCAATTCTTGTCAGTTCTTCTATAGTTTTTTGAGCGATAGTTGAATTAATAATATCTTTAAGTTTAACGTCGTATTGTTTAATTTTTTCGAGATCTTTTTCATCTTTAAGTTCAAAGGCTATTGATGTTATGGCAAATCTTTTTCCCATCGTTTCAGCTGGATTTACAATAATATCTGAAACTTCGTAAAAAATAGGATCACGAATTTTTTGTTCGCTTTTTTCCTTCTCTTCCAGTTCTTTAGATTCCGCTTTTCCGCAGCCATTTGATAAGATTAAAGCGAACATAAAAAGCGAAAATGTAAAAAAACTGATAACGTTTTTCATAATAAACCTAATTTTTACGAATATATAATCGTTAAAAATTATTTTAAGTTTAATATTATATTTATATGAATTTCAATAACTTATTAGTTTTTAAAATTATTTTCATTGTTGTTCCTTCCGAAGAAGAATTCTTTATGAAAATTTTTCCTTTATGCAAATCTTCAATTATTCTTTTAGATAAACTCAAACCTAACCCCCAACCTCTTTTTTTAGTTGTGAAACCTGGCTCGAAAATATATTTTCTCTTTTTAGGATCGATGCCTTTGCCGTTGTCTGTAATTTCTATTTCAAGAGCTTTATTATTATTAAAATATGATATTTTAATTTTTCCTTTTTTTGATTCTATAGCGTCAAGAGAATTTTTAATTAAATTTTCAATTACCCAGGCGAATAATTCAGATTCAATTGAAGCGGTTAAATCTTGATCTCCTTCGATTATAATATTCACCTTTTTATTTAATTGCGACAATCTTCTTTCAAAATAATCGACTGTAGATTTTAAAATTTTATATATATTCTCGTTTTTAAATTCAGGTTTCGAGCCTATTTTAGAAAATCGATTTGCTATAATATTTAGTCTAGAAATATCGTTTTCAATTTCATTAGAGATATCAAGAACTTTTATTGGATCGGTTGAGTTTAACTTTAAGATTTCAACCCAGCCCATCAAGCTTGAAATTGGAGTTCCCAATTGATGCGCTGTTTCTTTTGCCATGCCTGCCCAGATATTGCTTTGTTCAATTTTTTTTATTCTATTAAAGAAGACATATCCAATTATTATAAACAATGCGGCAATTGAAATCTGAGCATAAGGATAATATTTTAAGCTTTTAAGCAATGCTGATTCGTCGTAATGTATTTTTCCTAAGACTATGGAATTTTGATATAATATTGGAATTGGCTCATTGTGTTTATCCATTTCGATAACTTTTTTTTGCAAAAATTTTTTAAGTTCGGTTCTTGATAACGACGAGTCTATCTCTATATTTCGAAAATCGGAAAGATTATCGATATTAATGCTGTCGTTTTTATCGGTATATATTAAGGGCAAATCAATTGGTTTTATTATATTCTCTAGAAGAAATGTCAAATCGCTTTCGTCTGTTTGGGAGGAACTAATGTATGATAAGGCTTTGGCGTATAATTCTACGTTTCGTTTTTCTTTTTTTTGAAGTTCTTTAACAAGATAATTAGTATATGCGATTGTAAGAACGGCAATTAGAAATCCAAATGCGGCAAAAATCAGTTTAATTTTGCCTGTTTTAAAAAAATATTTGTTCATGGCTATAAGAATTTTATTTGTTTTTTTAATTTATAAAATTTTATTGTCGTTATCTTTGTAAAAAAGAATTCTACTATTTTGAAAATTAAATTTTAAGACGTTAAGAAAATTAATTATTTAGACTAAAAAAATTATATTCGCTCTTTTTAACTTCTGATACTATTCTATGAAAGCAAATATCAATTCATTAAAAAAATAATTTCTGTTTGTTAAAAATCTCTTGACTTTAATGATTTTAAATTATAAATTTGAATCAATAAAAATTTATAAAAATGAAAAATTATTCAACATATCGCTTTGCATTGAACTTGTGGTTTTGGTGGCGATTTTATTATTCTCTCGCCGCGGGCGATGCTAAGCGATATTGTTGAAGTATAAATAAAAGGCTTTAAATGTGAAGCCCCGCTTAGGTCGCCTAAGCGGGGCTTTTTTATTTTATTTGGAGCAAGTATGGAATTAGACAAATTTTTACATCTAACAGAAAACTTTAATTATATACCAGTGTATGAAAGAATTACCGCAGATTTATTGACGCCTGCTTTGGCGTTTCTAAAGCTTAGAAAAAATTTAAGCTTTATTTTTGAGTCAGTTGAAAGCGAAGAAAGAATTGGCCGTTATTCTTTCATAGGCATAGAGCCAGCGGAAGTATTTTTTGAAAAAGATGGATGCGTTTATCGAGGAAATGAAAATTTAGGCTCAAGCGTAAATTTTTTTGATTTTTTGAAAATTTTGACAAACGAGTATAAACAGCCAAAGTTGTTGGATTTGCCAAGTTTCAAAGGAGGCCTTGTCGGTTATATAGGTTATGAAGCGATTACTAAAATTGAGGCGACGGTTGTTTTTAATTATAAATTGCCCGATTATCCTATTATCTATTTTGGGCAATACGACGAAATTATAGCATTCGATCATTTTAAAAGAGAAATTGTAATAATAGCAAACGCAGATTTAAAGAAAATTAAAGATCCGCTTGAATGCTATTCAATCGCTAAAAAAAAAATAAAAAAAATAAAAAACGAATTAAGCAGTCAAAGATTAATTATTTCAAGTTTTGTTTCAACTGGAAATACTGAAGAAAATTTAAACAAAGAAGAATTTGTGGAACTTGTAAAAAAATCGAAAAAGGAAATTGCAGCTGGAGAAATATTTCAAATCGTTTTATCTAAAAAGTTTTATAAAAAATACGACGGGGACTTATTTAACGTTTATAGGGCTTTGAGGATAATAAATCCATCGCCTTATATGTTTTATATGAATTGCATAGATGAGATGACAATTTTGGGAGCGTCGCCTGAGAATTTGATAAGAGTCATTGACGGAAAAGCGGAGACAATGCCAATAGCAGGTACGCGAAAAAGAGGGGCAAGTTATGAGGAAGATTTGGAGCTTGAAAGAGATTTAGTTTCTGATAAAAAAGAGAAAGCGGAGCATGTTATGTTGGTAGATTTGGGAAGAAACGATCTTGGCAAAGTATGCGAATATGGAACCGTTAGAACATTTGATTTAATGAAAGTATATCGTTATTCGCATGTAATGCATATGATTTCTCGCGTCGAAGGAAAACTTCGGAAAGATATGGATTCTTTAGACGCTCTTGCCGCATGCTTTCCAGCTGGCACCGTCTCCGGAGCTCCAAAAATACGAGCAATGCAATTGATAACTGAATTTGAAAATTGTTATCGCGGAGTTTACGCCGGAGCAATTGGTTATTATGATTTTTCTAAAAATATGGATTTTTGTATTGCTATAAGAACATTTATAGCGAAAAATAATTTGCTTTTATGGCAAGCGGGCGCTGGGATTGTTGCAGATAGTTATGCTGAGAACGAGCATGAAGAAATTAAGAATAAAGCTTTGGCTTTAGAAAAAGCAATTAATTTAGCGGAGAAAATCTATGAGAATTTTAACGATTGACAACTATGATTCTTTTACATATAACCTAATTCAGATCTTAGGAAAATATAACGTAGATATTATAGTAAAGCGAAACGACGAAATAACTTTAGAAGATGTCGATAAAATAAAGCCTGATAAGATTTTAATTTCGCCTGGACCTGGCAAACCCGAGGAATCCAAAATAAGTTTGTCTATAATAAAAGAATTTTATAAAAAATATCCGATACTTGGAGTTTGTTTAGGACATCAAGCTATAGGGGTTGCGTTTGGTTGCAAAGTTGTTAAAGCTCCAATTATTATGCATGGCAAAGTTTCTCGGATTTCGCATGATGGTAAAACTGTTTTCAAAAATTTGCCGCAAAATTTTCTCGCTACGAGATATCATTCTCTCATTATTGAAAAAAGCAGTCTAACAGGCGCTCTTGAGATATCGGCTGAAAGCGAAGACGGATTGATTATGGGAGTAAGACATAAAAATTATAAAGTCGAGGGCGTTCAATTTCATCCCGAATCAATTTTAACGATAGAAGGGGAGAAAATAATTAAAAATTGGCTGGAGGATTAAATGAAATACTACCTTGAAAAAGTAATCGAAAAACAGAATCTAACCTTTAAAGAAGCTTACGATGCGATGAATGGAATAATTGAAAAAAAATTTGACGATGTTTCAATTGGAGCTTTTTTAGCGGCTTTGAAAACAAAAGGAGAGACGCCGGAGGAGATAGCAGGTTTCGCTTGTTCTCTAAATGAAAATTGCATAAATATAGAAGGCGATAATGCTATTGACGTTTGCGGAACTGGGGGCGATAATTCAAATACGTTTAATATTTCAACAACTGCGGCTTTTGTAGTCGCTGGAGTTGGCATTAAGGTGGCAAAGCATGGAAATCGAGCCGTATCAAGCTTATCTGGCAGCGCCGATGTTCTATGCGAGCTTGGAGTTAATACTAATATGATTGCAGATTTAGCCTCGAAAGCTTTAAATGAAATAGGAATTGTTTTTCTTTTTGCTCCAAATTATCATCCAGCTATGAAAATTGTAGCTCCTATTAGAAAAAGTTTAGGCGTAAAAACTGTTTTTAATATTCTGGGACCTTTGCTAAATCCGGCAAAAGTTAAAAGACAACTGATAGGAGTCTTTAAATACGATTACGCTAAAAAAATGAGCGAGGCTGTAAAATATCTTAACAAAGAGAAAGCCGTATTTGTTTGCGAGGAAAATAAATATGACGAAATTTTGCTTTCTGGAAATTCGAAAGCTTTTGTTTATGAAAAAAATAATTCGCTTGAAGAGTTGGATTTAAATTTTGAAACATTTGGTTTCGCAAAAGCAGATGTGGAAAATTTAAAATGCTCAAACGTTTCAGAAAGCGCGAAGATGTTTATTTCAATTTTACGCGATAAAGAAAAAAACGACGCTTATAAAGCCGTTGTAGCGAACGCGGCTATGGGATTATTTGCGGCAGGATATTCTATGTCTATTGAAGAATGCAAAATTGCAGCCGAAGAATCGATTTTATCTGGAAAAGCTTTCGAAAAGTTTAAGAGATTAAAAGAATTTGGAGAAAAAGCGTTATGAGCTTGCTTAAAGATATAGTTGAATCGAAAAAATATGAAGTTGAAAATTTAAAGAAAAATAATCGTCTTTCTTTTTTTAAGGATCAAGAATTGTTTTACAAAAAGCCTCTGTCATTATTTCAAAATTTGAATAACGCTAATGAGATCGCGATTATAGCGGAGATAAAGAAAGCGAGTCCCTCTAAAGGCATTATCGCTGAAAAATTTGATTATAAAAAAATATTTGAAGAATATGTCGATGCAGAAGCCGACGCAATTTCAGTTTTAACGGATGAAAAATATTTCAAAGGTTCGTTAAATTATTTAAGTGAATTGTCCAGATTAACGCCGGTTCCATTATTGAGAAAAGATTTTATAATTGACGAAATACAAATATATGAGGCTAAGTCATTTGGAGCTGACGCTATATTGTTGATAGCTGAAATACTATCGGCTTCTCAAATCGACGAATATTTTCATTGCGCAAAAGAAATCGGAATTGAAAGTTTGATTGAAGTTCATAAAGAAGAAAGTTTGAAAAAAATAAATTTGAAAAAAACAAATCTTATAGGAATAAACAATCGCAATCTTGAAACATTTGAAACGACTTTAACAATTACCGAGCTGTTAGCGCCGCAAATTCCCAAACACGTTACAATTGTATCCGAATCTGGAATAGAAAGCGGCGAAGAAGTCAAAAAAGCGAAAAGAGCCGGAGCAAAAGCCGTATTAGTCGGCGAAGCTTTGATGAAAGCTCAGGATAAAAAACAATTGATTAGAGAATTTAAAATGGCGGCCGCGTATGATAAGAATTAAAATTTGCGGGATAACTAATTATGATGACGCTCGCTTATGCGACGAATTAGGTTTTGACGCCATTGGCTTTGTATTTTACAACAAAAGCAAAAGATACGTAAGTTTTGAAGAAGCAAAAAATATTTGCGAAAATATTTCCCCTTTTATTATGAAGGTTGGAGTATTTGTAAACGAGAAAATCGAAACAATAAATGCAATGATAAAATATATTGGCTTAAATGCAGTTCAACTTCATGGAGAAGAGGGCGTGGATTATTTAGAAAAAATTAATTGCAAAACAATAAAAGCATTTAAAGTTAGCGAAGATTTTAATTTTGAAAAATTGTCTTCGTTTAAACAAGAAATTTTTTTTTTATTCGACTCCTATGACGAAAAAAATTACGGCGGATTAGGAAAGACTTTTAATTGGCAATTAATACCGAATACATTAAGAGAAAAATGCATATTGGCCGGAGGTTTAGATAACGAAAAGATTTTAAAAGCTTTCAACAGTTTTGGATTTAAATATTTCGATTTGTCCTCTTCTGTTGAAAAATATCCAGGCAAAAAAGATAAAGATAAATTATTAGAGTTATATAGAACAATTTCAAAACTAAAACATGGAGATATAAAATGATGGTTGTTATGCCTTTAGACGCTCCAGGCGAAGATATAGAAAAAGTAAAAGAAAAAGCTCGTTCGCTTGGACTTGAGCCAAGAATTATAGTCGGAGTAGAACGAATAGCCGTCGCTTTGACTGGTCCTACGGAGAGAATCGAGGAAAAAGAATTTTATTCGTTAAATTCCGTAATTGACGTGGTGAGAATATCGAAAAAATACAAATTGGCAAGTCGCGATGTAAAAAAAGAAGATACTGTGATAAGGATAGGAGATGAAGAAATAGGCGGCTCTAATTTTACGGTTATAGCAGGACCATGTTCGATTGAAAGCAGAGAAAGCATTTTAGAAGTTGCGGCAATATTAAAAGAACTGGGAATTAAATTTTTAAGAGGCGGAGCATATAAGCCGCGAAGCAGCCCGTACGCTTTTCAAGGCTTAAAGGAAAAAGGATTGGAATACTTAAAAGAAGCTAAGGAGAAATATGGAATCTATATTGTTACGGAAGCTATTGATACTATAAATTTAAATCTTGTAGCTGAAGTTGCCGATATAATACAAATTGGCGCGCGCAATATGCAAAATTACGCTTTGCTTCAAGAAGTTGGGAAATTAGACAAACCTATATTGCTTAAAAGAAGCTTTGCAGCATCGATTGAAGAATTATTATTGAGCGCCGAATATATTTTAGCCGGCGGAAATGACAAAGTTATTTTATGCGAAAGAGGAATACGAACGTTTGAAACTTACACTCGAAACACTCTTGATTTAAATGCGGTTCCTGCGATTAAAAAACTTTCTCATCTGCCAATTATAGTCGATCCTTCGCACGGTATTGGAATTAGAGAGCTCGTTCCAAATATGGCATTAGCTGCAATGGCTTGCGGCTCAGATGGCGTTATTATAGAGGCTCACAAAACTCCTGAAAAAGCTCTTTCGGACGGTCATCAAACGATAAATATTGAAACCTTAAAAAAATTAATTGAAAAATTTAAAATGATGGAGTCAGTTGTAAATAAGCGAGTAAATATTGAGTTGGAGAATTTATGTCCCGCATAAATCAAAAATCTAATACTTACAATTATCCTGATAACAAAGGCAAATTTGGAAGATTTGGCGGAATGTTTGTTCCAGAAACAGTTATTTTTTCTTTAAGAGAATTAGATGATGCATTTGAGAAATATATTAAAGACAAAAATTTTATCGACGAATATTATAAATTACAAAAAGAATACAATGGCAGACCTACTCCGCTTACTTTTGCTAATAGATTGACTGAATATTATAAAACTGGAAAAATATATCTTAAGAGAGAAGATTTATGTCATACGGGCGCTCATAAACTTAATAACGCTTTAGGGCAAATTCTATTGGCAAAAAAGTTAAACAAAAAAAGAATTATAGCTGAAACTGGGGCCGGGCAACATGGAACAGCTGTTGCCACTGTATGCGCAAAATTTGGACTGCAATGCGATATTTATATGGGAAAAATTGACGCGGAAAGACAAAGACCAAATATTATGCGAATGAAAATGTTGGGAGCAAATGTTATTGAAGTCGAAAGCGGAACTCAAACATTAAAGGATGCGACTAACGAAGCTATTCGCGATTGGGTAGCTAATGTTGAAAACACTCATTACATTATTGGTTCGGCCGTAGGTCCTCATCCTTATCCAAAAATTGTTAGAGAGTTTCAATCAATTATTGGCTTTGAGACTAAATCGCAAATTTTGGATGCGGAAGGCAGATATCCCGATTATATTCTTGCTTGCGTCGGCGGCGGAAGCAACTCTATTGGAATATTTTATCCGTTCCTTGATACATCCGCAAAATTAATTGGAGTAGAAGCCGCTGGTTTTGGATTGAAAACTAACAAACATTGCGCTTCTTTAACTTTAGGCAAATATGGAATTTTTCATGGAATGGCCAGTTTGCTTTTGTACGATGAAAATGGAAATATAATGGAGCCATATTCAATATCCGCTGGTTTAGATTATCCCGGCGTAGGACCTGAACATTCTTTCTTTAAAGAAAATAATATAGCCGAATATTATGCAGTCTCCGACGACGAAGCTTTAAAGGCGGCTTTTCGCCTTGCTAAATTAGAGGGGATTCTTCCAGCTTTAGAATCAGCGCATGCTTTAGCTTATCTTGACGAACTTATGCCAAAATTAAATAAAAATGAAATTGTCGTTCTAAATTTAAGCGGAAGAGGAGATAAAGACTTAGAAACTTATGTTAAAAATATGGATAAAATTAAGGATTAAAATAAGGTATTTATTTATGAGTATAAAAAAATATATAGAACAGAAAAATTATACAGGCGAAAAAGTTTTATCGATTTTTCTTACGGCAGGTTTTCCAGACAAAGAAAAATTTTTGAAAGTTGCAGAAGGCATTATTTTGTCAGGTTGCGATATTTTGGAGTTAGGTATTCCCTTTAGCGATCCTTTAGCTGACGGACCGATTATTCAATATTCTTCGGCTCAAGCGATTAAAAATGGAGCAAATGCCGATTTTACTTTTGAAGTTTCTAAATATTTAAAGAGCAAATATGAAATTCCGATTATTGCAATGTGTTATGCTAATACTATTGTAAGTTATCAAGAGCAAAAATTTTTTCATAGATGTTTAAAGGATGGCATAGACGGCGTAATAGTTCCGGACGTTCCTTTAGAAGAATCTGAAGATTTTTTTTCAGATTGCGACGAACAAATTCAAAAAATATTGCTGTGTTCTCCAACTTCAACCGAAGATAGAATAAAAAAAATCGACGAAAAAAGCCAGGGTTTTGTTTATTGCGTTAGCGTAACTGGCGTAACAGGAGAAAGAAATAAGTATGAAATTCAAACTATTGAAAAAATAAAACTGATGAGAAAAAATATAAAAAAAAATAAAATGCTAATCGGTTTTGGCGTAAGCGGTCCCGAAAGCATTCAAACTGTTAAAGATTTATGCGATGGAGTTATAGTTGGCAGTTCCATAATAAAAAAAATTATTAATAGCGATGGCAATTATGAAGCTGTTTTTAGTTTTGTTAAACAATTGAAGAGAGCTTGTAAAGAATAAAGTTATCGCGAAAGCTCCAATTAATTTTCCTGACGAAGTTATAGTAAAATTATATATTTTATTATGTCAAATGAAGTTTTAAAGACTTCTGTTTAATCGAACTGTTTTTTTAACGACATAAGACAAAAGTTTAATTTATTGAATATAATATTTGGAATTTGCAAAAGCGCATAAATGAATAAATCCGAGCAGTAATTTATTTTATTGAAACGATGTGAAAAGTAAAAGAATAATGCTTAGAAGTTAAAAAATTATTCATATAATTTCCGAAGTCGCTAAGTAGAATTTTCATTTATAAACTTTAAAATTTTATTGCGCAAATAAAATATGAAAGCAAGAAAGCTCGCTTCGTTAGATAATATTATTATTTGAATTTGAAACGAGCAATGTAAAAATTAATTTAAATAAAAAATGAAAAAAATTATTTTATTTTACAAATCATTTCAATTTCAACAGGCGCGTCTAAAGGCAGAGCCGCTACTCCGACGGCAGATCGAGCATGTTTCCCGTTTTCGCCGAAAATTTCCAACAAAAACTCAGAAGCTCCATTTGCAACTGCTGGCTGTTGCGTAAAAGTAGGAGTCGAAGCGACAAAAACTACAACTTTTACTATCTGTTCGATGTTATCAAGAGAGCTGATAGAATTTTTTACGGCGCTTAAGCAATTAATTGCGCATATCTTAGCGGCTTCTTTCGCTTGCTCAATCGAAACTGTTTCGTCGACTTTGCCTTTAAACAAAAGTTGTCCGTCTTTAATCGGCAATTGTCCTGAAGTAAATACAAAATTTTCGATTTTAATTGACGGAACATAAGCCGCAAGAGGTTTGGGAGCTTCTGGAATTACGATGCCTAATTGATTTAATTTTTCTTCGACTGAAAAAGACATAATTTTAACTCCTTGGTTAAATTATTTTTTTATATTAGTTTTTTAATTTAAAAAAAATTGAGGAAATAATGACCGCCAGATATGAAGAATTAGAAAAAATAGTTAGAATACTAAGAGAAAAATGTCCTTGGGATAGGGAGCAAACTAACGACAGCATTAAATATAATACAATAGAAGAAGCTTATGAAGTTTTAGAAGCTATTGACGAGAAAAATTACGACGAATTAAAGATAGAGCTTGGCGATTTATTGTTGCATGTCATTTTTCATTCTGTTATAGCCGAGCAAGACGGAAAATTTAAGGTTGAAGACGTTGTCGAATCGATTATAGAAAAATTAATAAAAAGACATCCGCATGTTTTTGGAGAATTAAAAGTTGACGATTCAGATCAAGTAAAAACAAATTGGGAAAAATTAAAAATAAAAGAAGGCAGAAAATCTATAGTCGACGGAGTTCCGAAAAATTTATCTCAATTAGTAAGAGCCGAGCGATTGCAATATAAAGCTGCAAAAGTAGGATTTGATTGGAAAAAGAAAGAAGATGTCGTTAAAAAAATAGAGGAAGAATTAAACGAGTTAAAAGAAGCTATTAATTTAAATAATTATCAAAGAATAGAAGAAGAAATAGGAGACTTGCTTTTTTCGGTTGTTAATTTATCAAGATTCGTTAATATCATTGCGGAAGAAGCTTTAAAAAAAACAAACGAGAAATTTATAAGAAGATTTCAATATGTAGAAAAAAGATTGAAAGAAAATGGCAAAAGTCCAGATGATTCAAACTTAGAAGAAATGGACAAATATTGGAACGAATCTAAAAAGAAAATTTAAATATTAATAATTGATTTTTTCTTCCGAATTCTGAGAATATTTCTCATATGCGTCGATAATATCTTTAACAAGACGATGTCTAACGACGTCGTTTTTATCAAAATAAACAAAAGCTACGCCTTCAATGCCTTGTAAAATATCAATAGCTTGCAAAAGTCCGCTCATTGATTTTTTTGGCAAATCGATTTGAGTAATATCGCCCGTTATAATAGATTTAGAGTTTGGGCCTAATCGAGTAAGAAACATTTTCATTTGCAAAGTTGTCGCGTTTTGAGCTTCGTCTAAAATTACGAAAGCGTTATTTAAAGTGCGTCCCCGCATATATGCCAAAGGAGCGATTTCTATCGTTCCTTTTTCTAAATAATTTTTCAATTTTTCATAAGGCATCATATCTTCAAGGGCGTCGTAAAGAGGGCGCAAATATGGATCGATTTTTTCTTTTAAATCGCCGGGAAGAAAACCTAAACTTTCTCCAGCTTCGACAGCCGGTCGCGTAAGAGCAATTTTTTTTATCGAGCCGTTTTTTAAAGCCAGAGCCGCAAACGCTACAGCAAGATATGTTTTGCCAGTACCCGCCGGTCCAATTGCAAAAACAATATCGTTATTTTTAATCGCTTCGAAATACTTTTGTTGAGTTGGAGTTTTTACTTTAATGGGTTCGTATTTCGTGTATAAAACGACGGAATCATACTTTTTCCCATTTGTATAATTCATATTGTCTAAGGTTAAATCTAAAATTATCTCTACGTCGCGTTGTGTTAATTGTCCCGAAGTGTTTAAAGTAAAAATCATTTCTTTTAGTACTTTTTCGATTAAGATTGTTTCTTCTAAAGTTCCTTTAATAAATATCGTATCCCCACGAGCTACAATTGATGCGTTAAATTTTTCTTCGAGCGGTTTTAAATTTGAATTGTTAATTCCATAAAGCTCTAAGGGATTTGCCTGCTCTATTTTAAAAATTTTTTCGACTTGCGTCATATTCTATTTTACAGAAAAATCCCCGACCTGTGGAAGTCGGGGAGAAAAAAAGCTTATTTTGGAGCAGCTTTATAATTTCTTCTTAATCTATCATACCTTTCTTTTTCAGCGTCGGTCAATTGAGGAATTGTAAACACTTGTTTCGGATAAATTAAATCTGGGTTTTTAATTTTATCTTTATTAGCTTGATAAAGCTTTGGCCATGCGAATGGGTTGCCAAAATGCTGTCTCATGCCGGAGATTTTCCACAAATGATCTCCTCTTACGACAGTGTAAGTAATTTCTTTTGTGGCTCCTTCCCACGCGTCTAAGGCTCTTTGCATTTGATTGTGAACTCTGTCAAAAAATTCTGGCAAAGCGCTTATTTTATTTTTCTTAAGTTCGTTAAGTTCTTTTTGACGATCAGCTTTTGGAGATTCTTGTCTTTGAATTTTTCCGTTTAAGTTATTTACGGCATTTCTAAAGTTTTCGACATCAGCTCTTGTTGCTCCTACCATAGCATAGAGTTCGTCGATGCATTCTTCGTATTTTTGCAAAGCTTCTTTATCTTTTTTAACTTTTTCGATATCTTGTTCTAGTTGCTCGGCTTCCATTGTTAAATCTGCTTTTTGCTTTGTCAATGAGGTTAATTTAGCCTTAAATTCTTCTTCATTTTTAACGTTTTCTTTATTATATTTTTGCGCAAATGAATCTACGACAAAGAAAGCCGCTAATATAAAAACTGAGAGTAAAATCTTTATCTTTTTCATTATTTTAGCTCCTTTATTGGTTATTTAGGCAATTTTTCTAAATTTTGTTTTGTTTGCTCTTTCATTTTTTGGCAATCGTCAAGCTTAGCTTGGTGTTCGTTATACTCTCTTTCTAATTTTGATTTTTCGCTTTTTAAGGAATTAACTTTGGCTTGCAATTCCGCGATTTCTCTGTCGAGTTGATTAAGCTGAGCTATTTGTTCGTCGGATACTCCGCCGCATCCGCTTAAGGAGCCAAGTAAAAACAATCCGCATGCTGCGTAAAGCACTAGACCTTTAATTTTGATCATTTTCTCCTCCATTTAATTAAGTTGTTTTCTAGTAAAATTTTGTCGCAATTTTTTGAATTTATATTTTATTATAAATGAATCTTATAAATTAGTTTCTATTTTTTATGATTTTAGCTAATGGATATGTGAAAAACATACCGAATAAAGAAAAAATTATAGAGTATAAAACGGCTTTTAAAAAATGACCGCTTAAGTATGCAAAGATAATAAATAAAAAAAACCATAAAATATCAAAAAATGGAATAATTTTTTTTTCTGCATAAGATTCTACAATTTCTTCTTCTTCTTTTTCGGATAATTTAGCTGCTTCCCAGCTAATATTTGCAAACGCTAATCCAGTAAAAACCGCAAGAGCAATTGGGTTTTTATTTAAATATGAATATAGAAATCCCACTAATTGTATCAGATAAGGCATAAAAAGTAATTGTTCCAAAAAAGTCCTTATGTTTTGTTTAATATTCATTCAAATTTTAATTCTAATAGATAAATATAAAAAAAATCAAAATAAAATTCAATTTGTTTTTTTATATTTTAACAAAATTATTTTCAAATAGCAAATATACAAATAAAATAAATTAAAATATAAACAGTAATTATTAAAAATTATGAAAACTTTTATAAAAAAAGTTAGAGATTCGTAAAATAAATAAGTTTTCTAATAAATTTTTTAATTTTCTTCAAATAAAGTTTTTTCCAAATTTCTTTTAATATATTTTTCTACTTCAAACTTTTTCTCGCAGCCTAATCGACTCATATATCTAATTTTTCCAAAAATTTTATTAGCATAGAAAGGTCTATCGTGAACTCCACCAATAGACCATGCTATGCCTGTATAACCGTTTGGATCTCTGCCGTCCAATTCGTATTTATCATTTAAATAGATTGCAATTTTAAGAGCTGTTTGAACGTTGGGACTCCACTCTAAAATTTTTTTCGCCCAATACATTCTCATATATCCGCTCATTTTGCCGGTTTTAATCATCTCCAGTTGAGCTGCATTCCATAGATCGTCATGAGTTTTGGCGCATTCAAAATCTTTTAGGTTGTAAATGAATTCTTTTGGATACTTTTCGATTTCTGCTAATTCTCGACGAGCCCATTCCGGGAAACCTTCTACGTTATCGTAATTTATATTATAAAAACAAAAATTATCGGCAAGTTCTCTTCTTACAATTAATTCTTCTAAAAAAGCGGCTACATTTTCGTCGTTGTTAAGTTTTGAAGTTTCAAATGCTACTCTTTGCGGACTGATTTGTCCAAAATGAAGATAAGGAGATAAATTTGAAACAACGTTTGCGTTAGGATCGTTTCTTTGAGCGGCGTAAAATTTTATTTTCTTAGATATAAATTCATCCAATATTTTAAAGGCGGCCTTTTTTCCTGGAATAAAATGATCTACTGGTTTTACTTCAAAATTTACTTTCAAACTTGCATACAACTCTTTCCAATCAATTTTAGTTTGAAATTTTAGGTTTTCTTCAGGCATTTTTTCTAATTTTGGAATTTCTGTTAGAAATTCTCCCATTAGTTTTTGAGTTTTTGGTCTAAAGGTATATGCGGCAAATTCTTGTTTGTTTGAAATAAATCGACAAGGGAAAATATTATGAGAGTCAATTTCGTAAAAAGGAATTTCTATTTTGTCGGCAACCTTTTTTTTCCATTCAAGAGTGATTTTTAACGGATTGAAATCTGAGACTAAAACAGAAGCGTTTATTTGAGAAAGATAAGTAGGCAAAACGTCGGGGGCTTTGCCTATTAAAACATTAAATGGAATATTCAAAGATTCAAGATCTTCTTTTGTTTCTTGCAATCCTTTAATCATAAAATCATATTGTCTTATTGTCGCATCCAAAAAATTGTTTGCCAAACAAAAAACGACAATCAAAGGGAAGCGATTATCAATTGCAATTTCTTGAGCGAAAAGCAAAGCCCAATTGTCTTCAGCTCTTTGATCTCTTTGCATCCAGTATACTACTGGACCTTTATAAATCCTATCAATTTTTTTATAAGAGAATATTCTTTTGGGATTAACTTGAGAAGATGAATTCATAAAATTTCGCTCATATTAATTATTTCTTCAAATTCTTCTTTTGTTATTGGCATAACTGACAAACGATTTCCCTTTTGAACTAATTTAAGTTTTGAAAGTTTGGGGTTTTTTTTAATTTCTTCTAATGTAACGACATTTTTAAATTTTGAAACAAATTTTACGTCAACCATAAACCAAATTGGGTTTTCAGGTGAACTTTTAGGATCATAATATTTATGATTTTTATCGAGAGCGGTAAAATCTGGATAACCTTCTTTAACAATTTCTACTATGCCAACGGCAGATGGAGGATTAGCATTGCTATGATAAAAAATAGCTTTGTCGCCTTTTTTCATTTCATTTTTTAAATAATTTCTCGCTTGATAATTCCTGACGCCTTCCCAATAAGTCGTTTGATTTGGAGAATTGATTAAATCATCAATAGAAAAAACCGAAGGTTCAGATTTTATTAACCAGTATTTCATTTTTTTTTGTTATATAACATTTGTGAATAAGCAAAAATTCACAAAAAAAATCAAAATTTTTAGATTGTTTTTTTTAATGTAAAAAGAGAACTGTAAAATATTTATGTTTTTTTAGTTTTTGAATAATGAACATAAGAAGTATTAATTTGATTGTTTATTATTATGAATTAAATCTGAAATATGAAAATCTACCATATCAATAGCATCGATAATGTTAGTTATTATTATTTCTATTGTCGTGCCTCGGCCTTTTTGGCTTGTTATAGAAATTTCAAAATCGTTAAAGTCGCAATAACTTTTAACTAAAGATAAGCCTAATCCAACCCCGTCGAATTTTCTCGTATAGCCTTCTTGTTCTTGAGAAAAAGGCGTAAAAAGCTTTTGTATATAGCTTTCTGAAATGCCTACTCCTGTGTCGATCACTGAAACTTTAGCTTTTTTGTCGCTGATTTTATCTATAATAACTGTAACTCCTCCTTTTTCAGTATATTTGACGGCATTGTCAAATAAATGATAAAAAATATTAAACGTAGAATGAAAGTCGGCTTTTATCCAGATTAAATCGTACTTAGATTTAATTGTAAAATATAAGTTTTTTGATTTTGCATCTTCGATAATTTCTTGAGCGGCATATTCTATAATGTCGGGATAAAATTTAAATTTTGTGGGATTAATTTCATAACTTCCAATTTGTATCTCGGAAGTATTTAGAATTAAATCTACCGTTCGATAAATTCTTTTGCTGGATTTTGCGATGCTTTCTAAAGCCATTTTATATTCGTCTGATAAATATTCTTTTAAGTCAGAGTTTAAGAGTTCTGAAAAACTTATTATAGAATTAAGAGGAGTGCGAATTTCGTGAGATATTTGAGCGAGAAAATTAAGTTTAAGCATATTCGATTTTTCGGCTAACTCTTTTGCTTTTCTTAAGTTTTTTTCAATTTCTTTTCTTTCGCTTATGTCGATTGCCGAGCAAAGTATGTAGATCTGTTTTACGTCGTTATCGCTAATATAAATATCTTTCAAAGTAGACGAAAAAATTTCCAACCATATTTCTCTTTTATCTTTAGTTAAAGCCTTTGTTTCAAATTTTATGGATTCAATTTTTTCTTCTGAAATCAATTTAAGAAGTTCTTTTAATTCTTGATTAAGTTGCAAGATCTGGCTAATCTCTATGTTTTTAAGATCGTCGTCTTCATATTTAAGTGTAGATTTGCAGTAAGTATTTTGAAAAACGATTTTATTATCTTTAATAATGAAGATTAAAGATTTGAGGTTTTCAAAAATTGTTCTTAAGCGAGATTCGCTTTCTATAAGTTTTTGTTCAAGTTGTTTTCTTTCAGAAATTTCTATATTAAGCAATTCGTTAATTTTTTGCAGTTCTCTATTTTTTTTCTCGTAAAAATTCTCTCTAATTTTTAAAATAATTGCAAAAAGAATAGCGACGCTTATAATAATAATCGCTCTAAACCAAAATGTTTTATAAAAAGGGGGCAATTGATTAATTTTTAATAAAATTGTTTCTTCGCCCCATATTCCATAATGATTTGTTGCTAAAAGCTTGAAATAATATGTTTTTGGTTCTAAGTTTGTAAAGATAGCAATTCTTTTATTTGAAGATTTCCAGGGTTGTTGAAATCCTTGAAGATTATATTTATATTCAATCTTGTACGGATTGGTAAAATCTAAAGCTGCAAATTCTATTGAAATAATTTTGTTTTTGGGATGCAAAGTGACTTCGTCTAAGTATTCGTAATTGATATTAGGTTTATAAATTTCGCCGTCAATTTCAATTTTTGTTATATACACGGGGGGATGGAAATTATTAATTGTAACTTTAGAGGGATCAAAAATAATTGCGCCAGCAGTTCCGCCGAAAATTATTTTTCCATCTTTTAATTTTATAGCTGCGTTAGTGTTAAATTCATTGAAAGAAAGACCGTCTGATTTTACAAAGCGAATTTTTGTTTTGGTAGTTAAATTGAATCTAATTAAACCATTATTAGAAGATAGCCAAAGATTATTATCATTATCGGGAATTATACAATAAATAAGCTCGTCTATATAACCTGTTTCTTTTTCTTTGTTAATAAAACGGTTTTCTTTTTCAATAAATTTATGCAATCCATTTGAAGAGGCAATCCAATAAACGCCTTTTGATTCTTCATATATGTAAAAAACTTCGTTAGTTTGCAACCCAGAAGATTTATTGCTAGAAGAATAATTTTTTATTGTTTTGTCTAAGGGATTTATAATTGAAAATCCGTTATAACTTGTTCCTATCCAAATTCTTTTTTGCGAATCTTCAGAAATACAGTTTACGTCGATGAATTTAACAGTATCGTTTTCAAAAAAATTATAAAATTTATCGTCTTTTTCGTTATAATAACAAAAATAAGAATCTCCAATTACATAAAATTGATTGTCTGAAGTTATTAACGCATGAGACGGATATGGTTCTGGCAATTTGTTATTATAAATGTCGTAATAACCTAAAAAATTATAGTTTTTATCAAGCTTAACAATTCCGTAATTTAATATCAACCATATAGTTTCGTCTTTATTATATTTTACAATGTCATACGCTGAACTAACGCTATATTCTTTATACGAATTTTCATTATCTAAAATTTTTTTAAGATTATGATTTTTATCATAGATAAAAATACCTTTTTCAGAAGCGATTAAAATGTCCCCATTTGAATTTTCAAAAATTCTCCAGACTGATTTTTTTTGCAAAGCTAATTTATCGTTAGGCTTTGCTCCTACTAAATTAAAAGGATTTGGCGTTAATTTAGATAACCCGCTTGCATATTCTCCCAACCAAATGTTATTAGTCCAATCGACAAAAATTTCGTTTATACGATTTCCGATTTTATTGATATTGATTGGATTATGAGTTTCGTTAATAGAAATGAATTTTTTTTTTGTTATATCAAGAACAAAAAAACCTTTATCAAGGGAGCCAACGTATAATTTGTCGTAATGAACTTTTAAGCTTCTAATTGGAAGCTTAGAAAGAATATCGATCGAAATTTTGTCAAAAATTAAATTCTTTAATTCAATAAATTTTTTATCGATTAAATCGTAGCATAAAAGACCTTTTCTATAAGAACCTATCCATAAAAAATTTCTTAACGTGTCTAATTCTATTGCTCTTATAACTTCGTAATTAACTCCAGAAGCCAATTTTATTTCATTAAATTTATTTTGTTTGATTTGATAGATAATAATATTAGCGGCATTGGCTGCTAAGTAAAGCTCTTTATTTTTTTTATTGTAAGTTAAGTCATAAATTGCAAATTCATTGTGCTTAGTATATTCTTGTGGAATAGATAAAAATTTTTTTGAGAAATTATTAACGTTAATTATTATTATATATTTGGTTGTCGAAGATAAGTACATTAAACTGTCGCCGTCAAATAAAATTGAATAAAATGAGATGCCTTTTTCGGCTAATGTATCTATAAAAATATGTTTTGTTTGGTTGTTTCGAATATTAAAAATTGCAACCCCATATCTTGTCGCCAGCCATAAATTATTGTTGTTATCTTCGGCAATATCGTAAATCCAATTAACGTTTTTAGAGCCGCTTGCACTATCTGAATATTCAAAGAAAAAATTTGCGAAGTGATTACCGTCGAATTTATTTAGACCATTTTCAGTGCCGAAGTATAAAAAGCCTTTTTTATCTTGATGAATGCAGAAAACTGAATTTTGAGAAAGACCATTTTCGCTGTCGTATTTTTCGACTTTAAAATTTAAATCAGTTTGAGAAAAAGCATCTATAAAAACAGAAAATAAAATTAAAATATCCCAGAAATACTTTTTCATTAAGTTTTTTTAAAGTTATTATAGGTTAAATAATTAAAATAATTATCGCAATAAAATATAAAAATTATATGTGTTCTTAAAATAAAAATGAGAAAGGGATCGGCAAAAGTATTGATAAATGCGGTTTATTGTTTAGGCCGATTTTTGTTTTTCGCAGTTTTCAAAATTTTTCAAAGCCGCGTTAAGAGACTCTATGGAAGAAATGTAATTAACATTTTTTAAAGGATTTAATAATTCAGTCCCTCCTAAAGAAAAGGCTTGCCCTCCGACAAAAATTTTAAGAGAAGGATAATTTTCATTTATTTTTCTTATTGCTTCAATAAGGCGAGTAATATTCAGATAAAATGTCAAGGAAAGAGCTACAGCGTCAGGTTTTTTAAGACCTATTATTTTTAATAAATCATTAGTTGGAGTATTTGAGCCAAGGAAATAAACTTGCCATCCATTTATGCGGAAAATATCGGCGACCATTCGTGCTCCAATTTCGTGAAATTCTTTTGCAACGGAGGCTACTATTACTTTAAAATTATTGGTTTCAATATTTTTAAAGACATACGAACTGAATTTATGCATAAGTTCTTCGGTAATTTGAGTAGCTAAATGCTCTTCAGCTACTGAGATTTTACCTTTATCCCAAAGTTCGCCAATTCTATATAAACTTCTTTGAAAAATATCAATATAAATTTTGATAGGATCTCTGTCTTCCTCAAAAGTTGATAGTATTATTTGAAAACATTCTTCGATATTGCCTTCTAATAAAGCAGACAAATAAGCGTAAAATTTTGCTTCTTTGTTTTTCATTTAATTTTTTTATTTAAAAGTGTTAACAAGTTGTTATTTTTAATAATTCAATTTTTACATTTAAAAATTTGAAAAATTATTAACTTAAAGATAATCGCGAAAAAAATAAAAATATACAAATTTTCACAAAAAGTAAAAAAATCTATAATTTGAGAAATTTTGAAGCTTAAATTAAAATAATATAATAAAATAATTAGAAAATTCATTAAATTTTTATGGCGCGTTTGCTGTAATGATATTTAGTTTAATATGTATTCAAAAAGAAAACTTTACATAATCAATAATCAATAAAACAATAATTTAGGTGAAAAAATGATTAAAAAAATCGAACACATCGGAATTGCAGTTAAGAATCTTGAAGAATCGATAAAATATTATGAAAATGTATTGGGATTAAAATGTTATGGCGTCGAGGAAGTTGCTGATCAGAAAGTTAAGACGGCATTCTTTAAAGTAGGAGAAACAAAAATTGAGTTGTTGGAATCAACATCTCCCGAAGGACCAATAGCAAAATTTATTGAAAAAAAAGGAGAAGGAATTCATCATATAGCCTTTAATGTAGAAAATGTAGCCGAGGCTTTGAAAAATGTAGAAGAGAAAGGGACGCAGTTAATAGACAAATCTCCGCGAAAAGGAGCCGAAGGACTTAACATCGGTTTTTTGCATCCAAAATCAACAAATGGAGTTTTAATAGAATTTTGCGGCGAAAAATGAAGAAATAAAAAATGGAGCAATAAGATGAATATTCAAGAAAAAATTGCCGAATTGCTTAAGAAAAGAGAGGAGGCAAAATTAGGCGGCGGTTTAAAGAGAATTGAAAGTCAACATAATAAAGGCAAGTTGACTGCAAGAGAAAGGATAACGCTTTTATTGGATGAAGGAAGTTTTGAGGAGTTTGATATGTTTGTTACTCATACTTGTCAGGATTTTGGATTAGATAAACAAAAATATTTGTCAGATGGGGTTGTAACTGGTTACGGCACTATCGATGGAAGATTAGTGTACGTTTTTTCGCAAGACTTTACTGTTTTCGGAGGTTCTTTAAGCGAAGCTTACGCCCAAAAAATTTGTAAAGTTATGGATAAGGCGATGAAAGTTGGCGCTCCTATAATTGGAATTAACGATTCCGGAGGAGCTCGTATTCAAGAAGGAGTTAAAAGTTTGGCAGGATACGCAGAAATTTTTGAAAGAAATATTTTAGCTTCTGGAGTTGTTCCTCAAATATCTGCTATATTTGGACCTTGCGCTGGCGGCGCTGTTTATTCGCCCGCATTAACCGATTTTATTATTATGTCGAAAAATACAAGTTATATGTTTGTTACTGGGCCTAAGGTTGTTAAAACTGTAACTGGCGAAGTAGTAACTGAAGAAGAGTTAGGCGGTCCTTTGGTTCATGCGTCAAAAAGCGGAGTCTCTCATTTTGTAGCTGAAGACGAGAAAGAAGGAATAATGTTGATAAGGAAATTGCTAAGCTATATGCCTCAGAATAATTTAGAAGATCCGCCCACAATTCCAAACGACGATCCTATAGATAGATTGGAAGATTCTTTGAACTATATTATACCCGACAATCCAAATAAACCTTATGATATAAAAGATGTAATTCACGCTATTGTAGACAAAGGCGAATTTTTAGAAATTCAAAGATTATATGCTCCTAATATTGTAATTGGATTTGCTCGATTTGATGGGACCCCAGTTGGGATTGTTGCAAATCAGCCGAATTATTTAGCCGGCGTATTGGATATAAATGCATCCAGAAAAGCCGCAAGATTCGTAAGATTTTGCGACGCTTTTAATATACCTATTGTTACTTTGGTAGATGTACCCGGTTTTTTGCCCGGCACCGCTCAAGAATATAATGGAATAATAATTCATGGGGCTAAACTTCTTTATGCATATGGAGAAGCGACAGTTCCAAAAGTTACTATCATTTTAAGAAAAGCCTACGGCGGAGCTTACGACGTAATGAGTTCTAAGCATTTAAGAGGCGATATTAACTATGCTTGGCCTTCGGCTGAAATTGCGGTTATGGGACCAAAGGGAGCGATAGAAATCTTATATCAAAAAGAATTAAATTCTCTAAATACCGACCAAGAAAAAGCTGAATTTATTCTTAAGAAAGAACAAGAATATAAAGATAAATTTGCCAATCCTTACGTTGCCGCTAAGTATGGATATATAGACGATGTTATTGAGCCAAGAAATACAAGATTTAGAATTATCAGAGCCTTAAAATCTTTAGCTACGAAAAAAGATACTTTGCCGCCAAAGAAACATTCTAATTTGCCATTGTAGATCAATTAAGCGGAGATTAAAATGAAATTGATTAAATTTTTTGGTATTATTGCAATATTGAGCTTAGTCGGCTGCGAAAACGCTGATAAAGGCAGAGAAATTTCTTTTTCTCCCAGAAAAGGGGAAAGTTATGGATTGAAAATACAGAAAGACGCTAAAATTACAAAACTTGAAAATGGTCAAATTATTACATTTGATGAAAAAATAATTTTTCAATTAAATTTAAATACTATAGATTTCAAGAACGACGAGTATACAGTCGACGCTTATATTTCTTCTATAAAATTAGACGCTAATTCCAACATAGGTAAAATAAATTTCGATTCTGAAAGAATAAAAGAAAAATCTTTTCTTGATAAACCTTTTTCTAAAATAATTGGCAGGAATTTTCAAATAATTTTTAATAGAAGCGGAAACGTTAAACAAATCGTTAACTATGACGCAATTGAAAATGAAGCTTTGCAAGAAACTGATTCATTAAATCCAATTGTTTCGCAAACAATAAAAGATCTTATACGAAACGAATTTGATTCTAATTCTTTGAAAGAATCGTTAAAAAAGATTCAATTAGGTTACGATTTAAGTCCAAAAGTTTTAAATGAAAAATGGCATAAAGAAGATTATTTTGAATGCTACGGAGCAAAACTTAAAACAAATAATTCTTTTCAATTAATCGATAGAAGCAACGGCGCCGCGGTTGTAGAAGTCAATTGTATTTCCGAAGGATTAAATATTACTTCAAACAACGATACATTAATTTATGAAGGGCATTTGTCAGGTAGAATAATGATTGACGAAATTATTGGTTGGGTTAGAAAGGCGAATTTTCACTATGCTATTATTAATAAAACTGATTTAAATTTGAATTCAAAAGCT
>Ga0308414_1000107_pt1 | contig 48382 bp, 42 predicted proteins | sample HotsprSampleOS50_FD_205667 | JGI IMG/M metagenome (GOLD analysis project Ga0308414, IMG submission 205667) | Hot spring phototrophic mat microbial communities from Octopus Spring, Yellowstone National Park, Wyoming, United States - 20090730_OS50 ... | reverse complement strand
AACCGCGCGCGCAGGCGCTACGATGAGTTTCAGGCGTGTGGATAATACATCGGCAGCGGGGTGGTGGAATCAGCGTGCAACCCGGTGGTGGGCAAGCGTCTGCGTGTACCGGGAGTGTGCTGAGATGGGCTGCGCTATCAGGCCATGCTGAACGTGCGGTGTGCGTACTTGACCAGGCTGCATACGCGGGCCTCCGCCGCGTAGAACGGCAACTTGTACGCCGTACACCCTGTGGCGTATGGCACTTGCTGATTTGGCCGGCTTTTGTTATAATTTACCAACGTATGAACGGTCCTCAACAGCCTGGCTGTGTACGCGGAGTGCGTTGTGTGCGCAGCGTGGCGCATATGGTAGCGGCTCTTATAGCGTGTATGCTGGGGGCGTGCAGCGTGGCGCCGGAAGAGGCTGTGGATGGGATGTTGCGCGCGGTGGCGCGCGGCGATGTGCAGCGTGCCGGGCATTACTGTATGCCCGCCTTGCGTGCGGCGTTGAGCAACGCGCCCGGCTGTGCGGATGTGTTGCGCTACAGCCTGCGCACGCTGCGCTGGGACGTGCAAAACATGTATGCCGCGACCAATGGCATGCTGGCCGTCGTGCCGTTTGTAAGCATCCGCGAAACGCCGCCGCCCAGCGTGCTGCAGGGCGTTCTGCTGGTGCACATGGTCAACGACGGTGGCGTATGGCGTGCTGCGGCGATTGAAATTGACATTCCTGAGTACGTTGAATTTGTCACCACGCCGCAGGGCGGCGATGAGTTTACCATGTGGTCAATGACCAAGCCGCGCTGGGAGCGGAAACAAGCGGTGCGGGAAAGCTTGCCCGCGTTTGCGCAGCGCATGGAAGCGTACTGGCGGTCGTTCCGGGAATGACGCGCGGCAGGAATGATGAACGTATGGCAAGGAGTTGTATGAAGACGACAGTATGGATCGGTGCGGTACTGAGTGCGGCGGCATGGCTGGCGCATGCGGATGTATTGCTGCCGCGGGCACTGGAGCCGTCTACCAGCGCCGTGACGCGCGCGGGCACAGGGCAGGACAGCGCCGTCAGTGCACCCGCGGCACAACCAGCGCGCCTGCCGCTTGCGCCGCCAGTCGTGCCGCACACGCTGCCGGGGACTGGGCCTGGGCTTGGGCCGGGGGCGCGGCCGGGCGCGCCGCCCGGCGCGGCCGCTGAGCCGGTACCAGGCTTGGACTTAATGTCCGAGGCGGACTATCAGAAACTGACCGAACCTGTCGTCCTGCGCACCACCGCGCTTTGGCGCGTGATGGGCTTTGGCCTGTGGCGCGGTTTTGCCAATCTCACCATGTGGCCCGGCGAAATCGCGCGCGGCTTTACCTATGAATTTTCCAGCGACCGCGCATGGTATGAAGCCATGGGAACATCATGGCTGGCCGGCTTTGGCGGCGGGATCAGCCGCATGTCGGCTGGGATGGCGGACATTCTCACGCTCGGCTACTTTGGCGACACGCGCCTAGCGCGCGGGTACCCTGATTTTGTGTGGCAAGGGGACTGGTTGTATCGCGAGACGCTGTCGCCGCCAACCATGCACACTGCCGATGAAGCCGTGCCGCCCGGCACACCGCGCAAAATCGCTCAGCCTGGCACGGCCGCCGCCACCGTGCGCGCGTCTACATCAAGCGTGCGCACCTCGGCGCCGAGCACCCCGCCGCCGCCCGCGGCCCGCGCGGCTGATCCAACCCTGCCCGGCGGCTCGCCCAACACTCCCCGCTAACGCGCACACACAGGAGACAACCTTATGCTCATCAAGATGTTTATCACCGTTCTGGCCACCGTACTGCTGGCCGCGCCGCTTTGCGCGCAAGACGAAGACCCCACCGTGCTGCCCGAATACCAGTTTGACAGCACGGGCGAGGCCATGGGCTTCGGCCTGCAGCGCGGCGCCGCCAACCTGCTGCTCGGCTGGCTTGAAGTGCCGCGCAATCTCAGTTATGAGTTCACCAAACGGCCGCTCTCGGCCATCATCACCGGCCCGCTCATGGGCGCCACCATGACGGCCGCGCGCACCTTGTTCGGCGCCGTTGATGTGCTTTCCGCAGGCTACATGGGCCATTACGGCTATGCCACCGCTATTCCCGATTATCCATGGGAAGGCGCATGGGTTGCGGACAAGGCTGAATTATACTAAATGACCTCTACCACAAGGCGATCCATGAAACGGACACTGACAACAAGCTGGCTGATGGTTTTGTTATGTGCGCTGGTGGTGCAGGCGGAAGAAGGAGCGCCCGCGCCGCCCGCCGCTGCGCCGGATGCTGTCGCTGCGCCCGCGCCGCCCGTGCCGGTGCGCCCCTCGTATCCACAAAAACTCAATCCGCCCTGGGCCTTCTTCCGCGGCTGCGCCAACCTGGCCACCTGCTGGCTCGAGCTCCCGCGCAATCTCGTGATTGAAAATGTGCGTTATCCGGTGTTCGGCCTCGGCAGCGGCTTGCTCAAAGGCCTGTTCTTCATGACGTCGCGTGCCGTGCTCGGTGTGGTGGATGTGGGCATGTTTGGCATGACAGGGCCCAGCGCATTCTCGCCGGATCTTTTCCCCGAATTTGTCTTTGAGGCCCAGTGGTCGCCCTATGCGCCGCCGACGCCTGAAGAACAAAGTCTGCAAGTTGAATTCGAAGAGCTTGACGCCACCGAAGAAAACATAGAGACAGCCTATTAATTCCGCACGCCTGCCGTGCACGTAACAGATCACCCAACACTCACACCATGACCTTGCCGGATTACAGCAAATTAAAGTATAAGGTAGCCGACATTACACTCGCCGCGGCCGGGCGCAAAGAGATCACTATCGCCGAGCACGAGATGCCCGGCCTGATGGCGACGCGCGCGAAATACGCAAAGCAGCAGCCGCTCAAAGGCCTGCGCATCACCGGCTCCCTGCACATGACCACCGAGACCGCCGTGCTGATTGAGACGCTGCGGGCGCTCGGCGCACAGGTGCAGTGGGCCTCGTGCAACATCTTTTCCACGCAGGATGACGCGGCCGCGGCGATCGCCAAAGCCGGCGTGCCCGTCTTCGCCTGGAAAGGCGAGACACTCGAAGAATACTGGGAATGTACACGGCGCGCGCTCACCTTCCCGGGCGGCAAAGGCCCGCACCAGATCGTGGATGACGGCGGCGACGCCACGTTGTTGATTCATCGCGGCTATGCTGCCGAAAACGATCCGGCCATCTTGGAGCAGGGCAACGATAACAAAGAACTAGCTGTCGTCAATGCCGTGCTGAAACGCCAATTAAAGCGCGACCCCCAGCACTGGCACCGCATCGTCAAAGAAATCCGCGGTGTCTCGGAAGAAACCACCACCGGCGTCAACCGCTTGTATCAAATGATGCAGAACGGCACGCTGCTTTTTCCGGCCATCAATGTCAATGATTCTGTCACGAAATCCAAATTTGACAATTTATATGGCTGCCGCGAATCGCTGGCCGACGGCCTGAAGCGCGCGCTGGGCGTGATGGTGGCGGGCAAAACGGTGTGCGTGTGCGGCTATGGCGACGTGGGCAAGGGCTGCTGCCAGTCCATGCGCGGCTTTGGTGCGCGCGTGCTAGTCACGGAAATTGATCCGATTTGCGCCTTGCAGGCTGCCATGGAAGGCTATCAAGTCACCACCGTCGAAGACGCGCTGGCCGAGGCCACCATCTTTGTCACGGCCACCGGCAATCTGAATGTCATCCGCTACGAGCACATGAAAAAGATGCTCGACCAGTCCATCATCTGCAACATCGGCCACTTCGACAACGAGATTGAAGTAGACGCCCTGAAGAACGCCGCGGGTGTGAAGCGCACCAACATCAAGCCGCAGGTGGACATGTACACGCTGCCCAACGGGCGCTCGCTCTACCTGCTGGCCGAAGGCCGCCTGGTCAACCTCGGCTGCGCCACAGGGCATCCCGCCTTCGTCATGTCCAACTCGTTTACCAACCAAGTCATGGCGCAGATTGACTTGGCGCGCGAGAAGAAGCCGATCGGCGTGACCACGCTCTCGAAGAAGCTGGATGAAGAAGTCGCGCGTCTGCATTTGGAGAAACTCGGTGTGAAATTGACACGTTTGACTCAAGAGCAGGCCGACTACATCGGCGTGCCCGTTGACGGGCCGTACAAGCCGGCTCACTACCGCTACTAGGACGCAGGCATGGCCGCAATCACAGTTGACGCGCCGGGTGCGCTGTGCGTGCCGGATAATCCCACGATTCCTTTCATTGAAGGCGATGGCACCGGGCGCGACATTTGGCGCGCCGCGCAGCCCGTTTTCGACGCGGCGGTGAAAGTCGCATACGGCGGCGCGCGGCGCATCGAATGGCTCGAAGTCCTCGCCGGTGAAAAGGCCTTCAAACAAGTCAATGACTGGCTGCCTCAGGCCACGATTGATGCCATTACGAAGTATCGCGTGGCGATCAAAGGCCCGCTGACCACGCCCGTAGGCGGCGGCATCCGCAGCCTCAACGTGGCGTTGCGCAAGCTGCTTGATCTGTACGTGTGCCTGCGCCCCGTGCGCTGGTTTCAGGGCGTGCCGTCGCCCGTCAAGCGCCCGCAGGATGTTGACATGGTCATCTTCCGCGAAAATACGGAAGACATTTACACCGGCATTGAATTCCAGGATGGCACGCCGGAGCGCGACGCATTTCTGGCCCTGCTGAAAGAGCGCTTCCCGGCTGAATATCAGAAAATTCGTTTTCCCGCCACGGCGGGCATCAGCATCAAGCCCGTCTCAAAGGAAGGCACCGAGCGCCTTGTGCGCGCCGCGATTACCTACGCGCTGAAACACAAACGCCGCAGCGTGACCCTGGTGCACAAGGGCAACATCATGAAATTCACCGAAGGCGCCTTCCGCACGTGGGGCTATGAGCTGGCCGAGCGCGAATTTGGCGACCGCGTGTACACGTGGCTGCGCTGGGAACACACCAAAAAAAACAAAGGTGAAGAGGCCGCCAACGCCGAGCAACACGCCGCCCTCGCTGCCGGCAAACTCCTGATCAAAGATGTGATCGCCGATATTTGTTTTCAGCAAACCATCACGCGCGCCAAAGAGTTCGATGTCCTCGCTACGATGAATCTGAACGGCGATTACATTTCCGACGCGCTGGCCGCGCAAGTTGGCGGCATCGGCATCGCACCCGGCGCCAACATCAATTACGTCACCGGCCATGCCATCTTCGAGGCTACGCACGGCACGGCGCCGAAATACGCAGACAAAGATGTCGTCAATCCGGGTTCCGTGATTCTCTCTGGCGTGATGATGCTGGAGCATTTGGGCTGGCAGGAAGCGGCGGATTTGATCGTGCGCGGGATGGAACGCACGATTGCTGAAAAAATTGTGACCTACGACTTTGCGCGCCTGATGGAGGGCGCCTGCGAGGTGAAGTGTTCTGAATTCGGCCGCCAGATCATCAACCACATGGTCTAGACGCGCGGCGGCTCCGCGCGCGCTTCTGGCGAGCGTGGCTACAGCTCCACCTGCGACAGCAGCTCGTTGGCCACGCTGCGCGGCAGGCCGGGCACGCGGAACACATCGGCCTGCGTCTTGAACGGGCGCGCGTTGATGATGGCCGTGGCACGCGCCGCCCCGATGCCTTTCAACTGTGTCAATTCTTCGCGCGACGCGGTGTTGATATTGATGCGCGGGCGCTGTGCCGCCAGCTCCTGCGTGATAGTGCGCAAGGCTTGATCTTCGGCGCGTTCCTGCGCGCGCAACTCGACCAGCCGCTCGGGATCAGTTGCTACCCACACGCCCACGCGCTTCATCGCCGCCATCAGCTCCATGTCTTGCAGGCGCGCCATCTGCTCATCGCGGGCAACACCATCGGGCGTGGTGCGGCCCACGCCGCGCGCGCGCGCCAGGCCGCGCTGCACCAGCAGGGCGCCCAAATCCTCTCCGCGCGCCGTCACGACAAAGGCATAAATGCGCCCGCCGTCCGTGCTGCCCAGCGCGCTGGCGAACGTCGTGTAGACGGTGAATGGCTCGCGCAGCTGTTTGCGCGTAAAGGCCGCCGCGCGATGGCCGCAGGCAATCGTCTCGGCGGCGTTGGTGTGGCCAAAATAGCGCATCTGCTCGCGCACGCGCCGCAGCGTCAGCTCCGACGCCGATGTCTCCGGCGCATCCACAAAATACAGCCGCAGCGCCCGCACCGTGCCGTTCAACTCGGCGTGAAAACTGTCGCCGTCATTTGAACTGTCCGCCACGTAGCGCGCGTTGGTAATGACCGTCAACACGTCCGCGCCCTGCGCAGCACAGGCCGTGATGACGAGACTTGCAAGAATCCATGGTATTGTTTTCATGTTATGGAGGATATCATCAGGATGTAAAAAAGCATGAAAGGCATGATAAAGCCAGAATGAATTTAGGAGGTGCGGGCGGCCGGCCGCTCGATTAAATAGCGCCAATAGCGCTGCGGCATGTTGCGGCGCTGCAGCGACGGGTTGCGGCGCGCGGCGATGCTGATGGATTCAAAGTAGCCGCGCCAGAGGCGCTGCATGGCACGTTCCGCATCGCTGTAGAGGGCCTCGGCGGCGTGGGGATTCTGTTGCAGTGCCGCATGCAGTTGTTCGTCCATTGTGACAAGCGCCAGCGTGCGCGTATCCCAGCGCACACCGTAGCCGCGGCGCACATCATACACGACCCAGACACACGACGGCATACGCCGCCGGAAATGCGCGGCCACGCCGCATGCCACGTTGTGATCCGGCGCGAGGGGCGCCCACAACGTGCCGTCGTGCAATTGGCGGAAGCGCGTCAGGCCTGTCAGCCGGTGCAGCTCCTGCCCTACCGTGCGCGTGCAGGCGTGCACGGCGCGCACGGCGTCATGGGCGTGATAGTGATCAACGCCCGCCCCGCGCTGGCGCGCGAGGCGCACATACGCGAGCAGCGCGTCTTCATACTCCGCGCACTCTGACAAATAATTGTAGAGCAGATTGCGCATGACGGCGCGCGACGTTGCCGCGCGCAGTGTACGGGCGAATTCTGCGGCGCGCGCACTGCTGGTGGGCACTTCCTGCGCGGCGCCGAAGAGCTGTGGTTGTGCTGTGTGTGCTGCGGCAAGGCTGGTGATGCCCGCATCCGCGCACGCCGCGTCCAGCGCGCACAGCAGGCCTTCGAACGAACCATCGTACAAAAGCTGCATGTTAGAGTTCGCCAAACAAATCCGGCTGCGTAACACACGCCGGGTCACCGGCGTGCAGCGCCGCCCGCAGCGCGGCCGGGTGTAGCGTGCGCGGCGCGATGCTTTTGCCCTGGCACGTTACGAAATACTGCGCGCGTTTCATCACCACGCCCAGCTTGTGCAAATCTTCCAGGCGCAGCGCCGCGCAGCGCCGTGTGGCAAGGATGCGTTTGGCCGAGCGGATGCCGATGCCCGGCACGCGCAGGAGCGCTTCGTAGTCCGCGCGGTTCACGTCCACGGGGAACCAGTGGAGGTTGCGCAGCGCCCACGCGCATTTCGGATCCAGCGCGCGGTCCAGTTGCGGCGTGTGTTCATCCAGAATCTCCGCGCACGTGAACCCGTACACACGCACCAGCCAGTCCGCCTGATACAAGCGGTGTTCGCGCAACAAGTCCGGCCCCGGCGGCGCCGGCAGGCGCGGGTCATCGTTCACCGGAATGTACGCCGAATAATACACCCGCTTCAGATGACACTGTTCATACAGGCGTGAGGCAAGGCGCAATATCTGCCCATCGGATTCGGGACTAGCGCTGACGATCAGTTGCGTGCTCTGGCCGGCGGGCGCGTAGCGCGGTGCATGCCGGAAGCGCCGCCGTTCGTCGCGGTTCGTGGCGATCGCGCGGGCAATCATCTTCATCGGCTCGAGCACGTTCATGCGGCTCTTGTGCGGCGCAAGCAATCGCAGCGACTGTTCTGACGGCAGCTCGATATTGACACTGACGCGGTCGGCATACAGCCCGGCCGTGTTGATCAAGGCAGGGCTCGCTCCGGGAATGGCTTTGACATGAATATACCCGTGAAAATGCCGCTCTTCGCGCAAGCGGCGGCAGACGGCGGCGAGCTGCTCCATCGTGTGATCAGGGCTGTGTTCCACAGCGGAGCTCAGGAACAGCCCTTCAATGTAATTGCGCAGATAAAACCCCATCGTCAGCTCAACCACTTCATCCACGGTGAACGCCGCGCGTGGCACGTTGTTGCTGCAGCGGTTGGCGCAATAGGCGCAGTCATAGATGCAGCGGTTCGTGAACAGCAATTTAAGAAGCGAAATGCACCGGCCGTCATCCGACCAGCTGTGGCAAATGCCGGCGCGCGCTGCCGCGCCCAGCCCGCCGCGCGCTGCGCGCCGCGTGCTGCCGCTCGACGCACACGACGCGTCATACTTCGCCGCCGCCGCCAGTATGTTCAGCTTTTCTTCAACATCCATCATCATAGGTCCTATTCGTCCTATAGGTCCTATTTCTTCTGCACATCAACGCCACCAAGCACAGCGCGCTCATCAGCCCCGGCTCGGGCACCGCGCGCACCGCCAGCGAATCTACATGACAGTCATTGCCATACTGCGACGTGAACTGCAATGCCAGATACACTGCCGGCTGCCCGAGTGCCGCGGGCGGCAGCCAGCACGTTTCCTCAAACCAGCACTCCGCGTCCGCACAGAACCGCAGCACATTGGTAACCGGCGCCCACGCCGTGCCATTCGTTGACCATTCAACCACCATCTCGTCGAATGAGCCGGCATATTCGTTGTCACGCGCCCAGGCAAATAACACTTTGGCGGCCGGGGTGTTGAGGGTGGAAAAGGGCGTGCTGCACGCAAGGCGCAGGCGGCCGCCGGCATACACGTTTCTCGCATTGAAGCGTGCGAAGCGCGCGCCCCCATGCGGCACAAAACTCGGCGGATGCGCGCTGCGCGCCACATTCGTTACCGTGATCATGCCGCCCAGCGGGCCAGCGCCGTCCGTGCCGTTGTTGACAAGCACCTGCGCCGACCACCCCGCGGGCACGCCCGGCGTGTCGAAGCCTTCCTCCAGCAGCACCACACCGTCGTGGGCATGCGCAGGCAACGGCGGGCCGAGGGCGAGATGCGCCACCGCGCCCAGCGATGCTTTTACATACGCGGTGAAATATGGAATGTTTAACGCCGCCAACGTGTCATTCGTTGTGTGATAATACGCATTGAAATCTGAGCTGTCGTCTTCAATGGCCAGTATTGCCGGATAGCCACGATTCCAAAAACGTGAGTGGTCGCTGTAGATAATCCCGGACAATGCGAAAATCGGACTCAGCACCCCTTGCAGGCCATACGCGCCCACGGCATTGGTAAAGATGTGCGCGATGGCTAGGTCAGTGACATGATCCGCTGTGCCGCTCGTGCGCGTATGCAGCCGCAACCTGGGATTGAGGTCGGCATCCCACGCAATCATGTCCATGTTGAACACCGCGACTACATTCTCGCCGCGCGCCGCCAGCAGATCGGCATATGCGGCGCTGCCGTACAGTCCCTGTTCTTCGCCCGTGAAGCACACATACAGAATCGTGCGCGGCCATGTGTGCGCGGCCAGCTGCTCTGCAATCGCCAGCACGCCCACGCAGCCGCTGGCGTTGTCATCCGCGCCCGGCGCGCGCGGGCCGGATGGCATGTTGTCCAGATGCGCCACCACCAGCACGACCTCGTTCGAGCGCGTGCTGCCCGGCTGCGTGCCAATCACGTTGCGATTAATCCACGAGCCATTCGTCCATGAATGATACTGCGGCGCCAGCCCCAGCGCCGCAAAACGTTCATACACATACTGCGTCGCTTTGTTTAGTGGCTCGCCCGAACCTGTGTGGCGTGTGAGAATGGTGTAATTCGTGCCACTAATCATCACCGGCTGCTCGCCTGACAGACGCGCGACTTCCGCGGACACCGCTACCGGCTGGATGGCCGCGATCATGGCCGCGACGAGCTGCGAGGGCGCGAAGCCGCGTGGCACGGCGAGCAGCTCTTTGGCTCCGCCAGGCTCAACCGCACGCACCGTGCGCGGATCAAGCGGCATACGGCTGAGCCGCACTACCGCACACCCCTGCGCCGCCAGCGCGTCTGCGCCCGCCGTGTCTGCGCGTACCACCACTTGGCGGCCGTCGTCATACAACGTGCCCGCGGCATTCTTCACCGCTAGGCGCGCGCGCGCCGTGCGCGGCACGGCAATCACAAACTCTTCCGGCGCGCCGCCTTCATCCAACACCACATACGCCGCGCCGCTTGCCGCCAGCTCTTTCGGCGTGGCCACCGCCAGCACATACTCCCGGCCCGCACCATCCACCAGCCGCTCATACGCTGGAACCGCCAGCGCCGGCGCGCCCGGCTCCAGCTCCACCCGCGCCAGCACGCGCAGCTCCTCCCCGTGTGCTGGCACCACGCCACCCGCTGCCCACACCATCAGCGCCGCAATCCTGAAATGTCGCATCATCTTCATACCGTTATTATAGCACATTTTTACTATTTCATCCGGACTTTGCTACAATACAGGCACGATATCATTTACAAGGATCACAACCATGGCACGCATAACAATTGACCTGCCGGAACAGTTTCTTTTCAGCACGGAAATTGACGTGCGGATCAGCGATATCAACTATGGGCAGCATCTCGGCAATGATGCCGTGCTGGCACTGCTGCACGAAGCGCGCGTGCGCTTGCTTGCCGCGCATGGCTTGTCGGAACAAGATGCCGGCGGCTGTGGCATGATCATGGCCGATGCCGCCGTCGTGTACAAATCACAAGGGCGGTATGGCCAGCGTCTGCGCATCAGCATCGCCATCAGCGACCCGGGCGCCGCGGGCTGCGATCTGCTGTACCAGATGTGCGACGCGGCCACCGGCACCGAGGTGGCGCGCGCCAAAACCGGCATGGTCTTCTTCGACTACACGCGCAACAAAATCGCCCGCATGCCGGAGGCGTTCAAAGCCCTGTTCACTGCGCGCTGACTCCGTAACACGGTAACTACAATTGGTGCTGGCGGCGATTGCCCGGCACGTTGCCAAAGGCGGCCTGGCGTAGCCGCGAGGTTCTCGCGCTGCCGCGATCAACAATCGCAGCTACAGGTGTGCGGTAAGGTAGCGTGGCGCGCGCAGCTCAGGACGTGCGCTTCCGCTCGAAAAAGCGGCAGCTTCGCTGCACGCACTCCACACCTCGCCGGCGTACAGAGCCGCAATGTCTGATTGACGCTTGCTGCTGCATACGCTATAATACCTGCATCGTACACCATTATGACGGACATTGCCGCTCCATCGCTTCTGCCGGTGTGGGACAACCAAGGGTTGTTCGCCAATCATTTTCTGCGCACGCAATTCCCGCTGCTGCCGCTCTGGGCGGCGCGCGAGGCCGATCTGCGCCAGCGCTTCGCCTGCCTGAAAGAGATTTACGCCGCCGCTCACAAAGCCAACATTTTCAACACGCGCAACGAACAGCAAACCGAAGATGTCTTCATCCGCCCGGTCTTGCGCGATGTGCTCGGCTGGCACTACGATCCGCAAATCCGCGCCAGCGGCCGCGCCCCCGACTACGGCTTGTTCATTTCCGATGAAGCCTATCGCGCCGCCAAACAAGACACCACTTACGGCCCGGCCTACTATGCCCAGCTTGCCGCCGTGGCTGAAGCCAAATTCTGGGGCCGCGAACTCAACATGCGCGACCGGCGCGCCACTGACGCCGACGCCCTCGCTGATCCCACGGCGCAAGTGGTCGGCTATCTCGACAGCGCGGCCCTTGCTTCCAATTTCCGCGTGCTGTGGGCGTTTTTGACCAATGGCGCATGGTGGCGGCTCTTCTATTACCGCGCCAAATCCATCACCAGCAACTTCTATCAAGTCAACGTGGGCGATCTGTGCGTCCGCGACGATTTTGAATCCTTCACATATTTCTACGGCATGTTCAGTGCGGAAGCGCTGGCCGTGGATGCGCAGGGGCGGCGCTGGCTGGATGAGTATCTTGACGCCTCCGCGCGCTACGCACAGGAAGTCAGCGACAAACTGCGCGATGTGATCTTTGGCTCGGTCTTCGAGAGCCTGGCGCAGGGGCTGGCCGAAGCGCGCCGCGCGCCGCTGGTATCGGCGGACGACAAGCTCCTTGTCTTCCGCGCCACGCTGGTCCTGCTCTATCGCATTCTTTTTATTTTATATGCAGAAAGCCGTGAGTTGCTGCCCGCCAGCGATCTGAGAGGCTATGGGCAAGTGTCGCTGCGCGCGCTGTGCGATGAGTTGTGGCACGCGCTGTCCATCGGCACGAAATTTACCAAGGTGCTTACAAAATACTACGACGGCATTAAATTGATCTGCAAATTAATTGACCGCGGCGATCCGCAGATCAACATGCCGCGCTACAACGGCGGCCTGTTTGCATTTTGCGCGCCCGACGATACCACGGACCCTGTGGCGGACACCGAAGCGGCCCGCTTTCTCGCAACCCACGACGTGGGCGACACCTACATGGCCGAGGCACTTAAAGGCCTGGTCTTTGACACGAGTGTGCCGGGCGAGAAACGCATGTATGATTACAGCTCGCTGGACGTGCAGCATCTCGGCACGGTCTACGAAGGCTTGCTGGATTTCACCATTGAAGTGGCGGCCGAGGCGATGCTGGCGGTGCCGGAAGACGGCACGGTGAAATGGAAGGCACGGCGGCTGGCCACGGAAGCGGAAGCCGCCGCCGCGCTGGCCACGCGCGCGCCTGGCGACGTCATGCTGGTCAACACGCGCGGCGAACGCAAATGTTCGGGCGCGTATTACACGCCGCAGCCGATGGTGAGGTACATCGTGCAGCGCACGGTGGTGCCGCGCGTGGAAGAAGTGCTGGCGCAGGCCGAAGCTGCGTGGAGGGATGGCGGCCCGGGCGCGCACAACCCGACGGCCTTCAGTTTGCAGGTGTTCAACATCTCCGTGTGCGATCCTGCCATGGGCTCGGGGCACTTTCTCGTGCATGCCGTGGATGTGATCGCCGACATGATCAACCGCTGGCACGGCGCGCATCCCGATGCGCCCCTGGCGGCGTTTCTCGATGAACAGCGCGCCGAGTTGCTGCGTTCCGTGACCGCGCAAGGCATCACACTTGACATGTCCAAACTGGAAAACCGGCATCTGATCCGCCGCATGGTGCTCAAGCGCTGCGTGTTTGGCGTGGACATCAACCCCATGGCGGTTGAGCTGGCCAAGTTGTCGCTATGGCTGCATTCGTTTACGATTGGCGCGCCGCTGTCGTTTTTGGATCATCACATCAAGTGCGGCAATTCGCTGGTGGGTGCGCATGATTTCACCCAAGTGGTGGCAGTGGGGAGCACAACGTGGAATGATGTGATGCAGGCCATGCATTTTATGTTTGCCATCGACCGGCTGGGCGACCTAACGTACGAACAAGTAGTGGAAAGCAAGCGCACGTATGAGGAATGCCGCGCAAAGCTGCGCGTGGCGCTGAACCGCGCGCATGTAGCCACGGCCGTGTATTTCGTGGACGAGCTGGCCAGGAATGCGTACATGCACAAGCAGGTGATCAACGCCGTCAGCTCGCGGCGCCGCATGCTGCTGCACGACACGCCCCAGGCCTATTGCGGCACCACGCTGCCCGAGGACGAACAGCCGCCCGGGGCGGTGGCCGACGAGCCGCGCGAAATCACCGCCATGCTGCGGCGCGCGCTGGCATGCGCCGTGCGCTTCCGCTTCTTTCATTGGCAGCTCGAGTTCCCCGACATTTTCGTTGCGCCCGATGGGTCGGGCTTTGCGAAGGACGCCGGGTTCGATTGCGTCATCGGCAACCCGCCGTGGGAACGCATCAAACTGCAGGAGACGGAATTCTTTGCCGGCCGCGATGCCGACATCGCCGCCGCGCCCACCGCCGCCAAACGCAAAGAGCTGATCGAACGCCTGCCCAAAACCAAACCGGCCCTCGCCGCCGCCTATCAGGAAGCCCTCGACTATGTCTCGCGCACGATGGAGTATATCCGCGCATCCAAACAGTTCCCTCTGCTGGGCAAGGGCGATCTGAATTTGTACGCCGTGATGCTGGAACGCGCGGTAAGGCTGACCAAGCCGGGCGGCCGCACGGGCTTTCTGACGCCCAGCGGCATCGCCACCGACAATACCAACAAAGAGTTCTTCCAAACCATTGTCGCGCAGCGCCGCCTCGAAGAGTTCATTGATTTCGAGAACAAGAAAGTGTTTTTCCCGGATGTGGATGCCCGTTTCAAGTTTGCCATTTCGATCATCGGCGGGCGCGGCCGCACGTGCGAGGCGGCGCGCTGCGCCTTCTTTATTCACGACATGGAGGAACTGGAAGACGCGGAGCGCGTGTTCGAGCTGCGCGCCGAAGATTTCGCTTTGGTGAACCCCAACACGCGCACCTGCCCGATCTTCCGCACGCGGCGCGATGCCGAGCTGACGATGAATATCTACCGCCGCGTCCCTATTTTGATTGACGAAAATAAAGGCGAAGAAGGCAATCCGTGGCAGATACGGTTCTTCACCATGTTCCACATGACGAACGACTCTGGTCATTTTCGCACTGCAAAAGAATTGGAAAAAGACGGGTTCTGGCGCGCGGATGTGCATCGCTACAAGAAAGGGAAAGAGACATACACGGCGCTCTACGAGGCAAAAATGTGCTGGCATTACGACCATCGTTTTGCGCACTGCCATCAAGGCGCACAGCGGATACAGAACAAGCAGGCCTCACAGTACATCCCTGTGGAAGACAAGCGCAATCCGAAGTGCTGCGCTGAACCGCGCTTTTGGGTGCCGTCCGGGGAAGTGGCGCGGCGGCTGCGCGAATACGCCGGCCGCACATGGTTGCTTGGGTTCCGCGACATCACCAATGCGACGAACGAGCGAACGTGTGTGGCATGCTTCATTCCGTGCGTTGGTGTAAGCAACAAGCTGCCGCTAATCATGTCTCCATTGCCATTGCGTGAACAGTGCGCACTCTTGGCTAACCTCGACAGCTTTGCTCTAGATTTCACCGCTCGTAACAAGATAGTCAGCACGAGTATGAACTTCTTCATTCTGCAGCAATTTCCCGTGCTGCCCCCGGCGGCGTATGCACAGCCGTGGCACGGCGCAGATCTTGTGCACTGGATCAGCCAGCGGGTGCTGAAGCTGGTATACACGGCCAACGACATGCAGGGCTTTGCGCGCGAATTAGGCTATGACGGCGCGCCGTTTGTCTGGGATGAGGACGAACGCCTGCACCTGCGCTGCCAGCTTGACGCCTTGTACTTCCACTTATACGGCGTGGCGCGCGACGACATTCCCTACATCATGGACAATTTTCCCATCGTGCGCGAGAACGACATGGAACGCTACGGTGCCTACCGCACACGCGACTTGATTCTGCAGTACTACAATGCGCTGGCGGCGGGCGACATGGAGGCGCGGGTACAGGAAACAAAGCGCCCCGCGCGCCGCGGGCCCGGCACGCTTCTGTAGCCGCGAGCGCTGTTCGTGGAAGCTCGCGGCGGCATCCGGCCGCCTGGATGATGGCAGCTACTCACGCGGACGATAGCGCCAGCGGGACATAGGGATAGAGCAGAGCCAGATGAAGATACAGAAGACGAGAAACAGGGAGAGGAAAAGCTAAAACAAAAGCACCTGCGTCAACGCGGCTCTTCACCAGAGAGGTGTCAGGCTAGGAATTAATACTTTGCGATTTTGCATTAAGTGTCAGGCTAGGAATTTATACTTTGCAATAATGCGAACGTGAAGCGCTTTGATGATACAGTAACACGTCAAACACATACGTCAAACACATGCATTAAGTGTCAGGCTAGGAATTTATACTTTGCAATAATGCGAACGTGAAGCGCTTTGATGATACAGTAACACGTCAAACACATTACACAGGAGTGATGCTATGCCACGCCCACTGCGGATAGAAGCGGAGAATCTCTGGTACCATGTGTATAATCGTGGAAATGAGAAGCGGGAGGTGTTCGTGTGTGATGCGGACAACATTTTGTTTCTTGATACGCTTTTTATGTACGCCAACCAGTTTGACGTTGAGATTCATGCGTATGTGTTGATGGGGAATCATTTTCATGTGTTGATGAAAACGCGTCAAGCAAACTTGTGCCGGTTCATGCACGACATGCTCACGACGTTTGTGCGGCGCTACAATGAGCGGCATGACCGCGTCGGCCATGTGTTTCAAGACCGCTACAAGGCAGTGGTGGTTGACCATCAGGCATATGGCATGGAGTTGTTGCGGTACATCCACCTCAATCCGGCGCGGTCAAAACGGCTTGGTGAAGTGTCGCTGCGCCAGCGTTTGCGGGTGCTGCGCGATTATCCGTGGAGTTCCTACCGTGCGTATGCCGGTCTGGAGCGCGGTGCATGGCCTGTGCGCACGGCTGACTTGCTGGCTAGTTTTGGTTCAACTGCTGCTGAACAGCATGCCCGCTGCGCGCGGTTTATCAAAGAGGGCCTGATGGATTGGAATGATCCGTTCGAGCAGCTCCTGGCGAAAAGCGTGCTCGGTTCCGACGCGTTTGTAGATGCGATCAAACGGCACGTGCGGGAAGGACGGCATGACCAGGCCGCCGCGCCTGCACGCCGTGAGGTGACCGCCTGTGATCTGCCGTGCGTCCTAGCCATGGTGTGTGACGAGTTTCACACCTCGCCAGACAACATTATCACAGCACGCCCCCAACATGCCTGGCGCGATGCCCGGCGCGTGCTTTTATGGGCGGCGGCGCACTATGCCACTGGCAAGTGCTCCCTCGGAGAAATTGGCCGCACGTTCGGCGGTGTTTCGTCTGCCGCCGTGGGGCACGCGCGGGCATCCGTTGATGATGCAATCAAACGTGGCCTTCCTGTGGCGGTACATGCGCAAGCGGTGGCACGCCGTCTGTCCCCTCACGAAGATTCATTACATATTGATGATGAATGGTATGAAATGTATCAGCGCCTCGCAGCGTTTTGCGCACAATACCATCACGTGCACATTGTGCGCGGCAGCATTCCTGATGCCCGCCTCGCCGCGTGGGTCGAGCGCCAGCGTCTCGCTCGCAAAGGGCTGGCCGCCAATGCAAAACCCCTGACCGGCCGGCAAATTGATCTGCTTGATAAACTTGGTTTCGTATGGTGATGCGCTCTTGCAACCATGCAAAGTAGTAATTACTAGCCTGACACCTCTATGTATCCGCGCCTCGTAGCGTTTTGCGCACAATACCACCACGTGCATATTGTGCGCGGCAGCATTCCTGATGCCCGCCTCGCCGCGTGGGTCGAGCGCCAGCGTCTCGCTCGCAAAGGGCTGGCCGCGAATGCAAAACGCCTGACCGAGCGGCACATTGACCTGCTCGGTAAACGTGGTTTCGTATGGTGATGCGCATCTTGCAACAATGCAAAGTATTAATTCCTAGCCTGACACCTATTGAACTTCTAGCCTGACACCTATTGAACTTGCAAATTTGCAAAGTATTAATTCCTAGCCTGACACCTATTCTGAGTGCGATGGTTGAGCGCGGCGCGCCACGGGTGGCTGCTTGCGTGTTTGCTGGTTTTTGCAGCGCCGTGCCACTTACACATGATGAGATAATCGCCATGATGGGGCGTCGGCGGCGCGGCTGCCCGGGTCTATTTGCTGTTAGCCAGGAGACAGACTCCGGCTGCAAGCAGGGCGCCTTCGCGGGGCATTGGTTCGCCTTCAGCGAGCAAGACCGGACGGCCGTAAGAGTTTGCAGGGAGCGCGGTGGTGATGGCGGCGCTTACCACGTCACGCGAGAGCAGGGGGCTGTAGCTTTTTAATTTGATGAAGATGAGCGGTGAAGGTGAAACGGAACCGGCGCAAGACGCGCCGGAGAGATTGCCATATCATCGCGAGGGCAAAGGCGGCGAAGACGCCGGCCGAACCGGCCTCCAAAACAGTCTGCCCCAAACGATGCCCAAAGTGGCAAATTTTCGCCGTTGTGCATATTGCGATTGTGGTGGGGTTTTGGGAAGCAGCAATTCGCGAAACGTCCTGTATTGATGGGCTTTTTGAGGCAGAAGAGAGTGGAGCCAGAAGTCGGACTTGAACCGACGACCTGCGCTTTACGAAAGCGCTGCTCTACCGGCTGAGCTATTCTGGCGTGCAGTTCATTATAGCGATTTTGCGGTGTGAATGCAAGCGCGTTTACTTTTTGCGGCCAATTCACTATAATAGTGCGCTTATTACAGTTTAGCAAGGGATAACCGCAGGAGATGTCATGCGCTGGAGCCAGGCTTTCATACCAACGTTGAAGGAAGACCCGAAGGACGCCGAAGTGATCAGCCACAAGCTGATGGTGCGCGCGGGGATGATGCGCAAAGTGGGGGCGGGGATTTATGAATACCTGCCGCTGGGGTGGCGGGTGATTCAGAAGGTGGCGCAGATCATCCGGGAGGAGATGAACAAAGCGGGGGCGCAGGAGCTGCTCATGCCGGTGCTGTCGCCGGCGGAATTGTGGCGGGAGACTGGCCGGTGGGATGTGTACGGCAAGGAATTGATGCGGCTGAACGACCGGCACGATCATGCCTACGTGCTGGGGCCGACGCACGAAGAAGTGATTACCGACATGGTGCGGCGCGATGTGCGGTCGTACCGCGAGCTGCCGTTGTGCCTGTATCAGATACAGACGAAATTCCGCGATGAAGTGCGGCCGCGGTTTGGGGTGATGCGCGGGCGTGAGTTTATTATGAAAGATGCCTATTCATTTCACGCCACGCAGGAGGACTTGCTGCGGTATTATGAGGTGATGCGGCAGACGTATGTGCGCATTTTTGCGCGCTGCGGGCTGGAGGCGCGGGTGGTGGTGGGGCATTCGGGGGCGATCGGCGGGACGGTGGCGCACGAGCTGATGGTGCTGGCCGATTCGGGCGAATCGTGCGTGGTGGCGTGTCCGGACAGCGCGTGCGGCTATACGGCTACGGATGAAACGGCGGAAGGCACCGTCCCGCCAGCGCCGGGCGGCGGGGAGGTGTTGGCGCTGGAGGAGGTGGCCACGCCGGGCAAGGAAACGATTGAAGAAGTTGCGGCGTGTTTGGGCGTGCCCGTGACGCAGTGTGTCAAGGCGCTGCTCTACCGGTGTGATGACAAGCTGGCCGTGGTGTTTGTGCGCGGCGACCGCGAAGTGAATGCCATTAAATTGCACGGGCTGACGGGGGCGAATGATGTTGATTTGGCGGGGCCTGAGTTTCTGGCGGCGAAAAAGGCCAGCGGGATTGTGCCGGGTTATTGCGGCCCGCTGGGCATCCGGCCGGATTTTATGTTTGTGGACACGACGGTGCGGCCCATCACGCAGGGTGTGATTGGGGCGAATAAGGCGGGCATGCATGTGAAGAATTTTTGCGCGGCGCGCGATCTGCCGGATGCCGCGTATGTGGACATGGTGCTGCACACGGCGGGTGACTTGTGCCCGCGCTGCGGCTTGCCGATGACGACGTACCGCGGCATCGAGGTGGGGAATATTTTTCAGCTGGGGACGAAATACTCGCAGGCGATGAACGCGACGTTTCTAGACCGCGACAATGTGGAGCAGCCATTTATCATGGGCTGCTACGGGATAGGCGTGACGCGCACTGTGGCGGCGGCGATCGAGCAGCATCATGACGACAACGGGATCATCTGGCCGCGCGCGCTGGCGCCGTTTGACGTGCTGGTGCAGCCGCTGGATGTGAAGAAGGCGGAGATTATGCAGGCGGCCGAATCACTGGCACGCGCGCTGACCGAGCGCGGCTATGAGGTGCTGATGGATGACCGGGATGCCAAGCCGGGCTTCAAGTTTAAGGATGCGGACTTGATCGGGGTGCCGCTGCGGGTGACGATCAGTGCGCGCTCGCTGGGTGAAGGCAAGGTGGAACTGAAACGGCGCAGTGATGCGGCGGCGGCGCTGGCGCCGCGGGCTGGGGCGGTGGAGGCGATCGTGAGCATGCTGGACACGTGCGCATGAAAACCGAGCTGATCTTTGCAGGGTTTGGCGGCCAGGGCATTCTGCTGATGGGCAAGATCATTGCGCAGGCGGCGATGGAAGAGGGACGCCATGTCACGTTCCTGCCCAGCTATGGGCCGGAGATGCGCGGCGGGACGGCCAATGCGTGCGTGGTGGTATCGGATGAGCCGGTGGCGTCGCCCATCATCGATCACAGCGATGTGCTGGTGGCAATGAACCAGCCGAGCTATGACAAATTCTCGCCGTTGGTGCGGCCGGGCGGCGTGATCATTTATGACAGTACGTTGGCAACGCCGCGGGAGCTGCCGGGCGTGCGGCAGGCCGGGGGCGCGTTTACGGAAATTGCCGGCCAGCTGGGCAATACGCGCGTGTGCAGCATGGCGGCGATTGGGCGGGTGGTGCGTGCCACACAGATTGCGCGACTGGACACGGTGCAGGCGCAGGTACGGGCGCTGACGGCCAAACGCCCGGAACTGACGGCGCTGAACCTGCAGGCCGTGCAGCGCGGTTATGACGAATAGGAGCAGCAGATGACATTGCGGGAACATGAAGGCGTGACGTATGCGCAAGGGTTTCGCGCGGCGGCGGCGCATTGCGGCATTCGCAAGAAGGCGCTGGACGTAGCACTGATCGTTTCGGACAGGCCGGCGATGGCGGCAGGGATGTTTACGCGCAACCGCTGTTGCGCCGCGCCGGTCATCGTCTCGCGGCGGCACGTGGCGAGGGGGACGATACGGGGCATTTTAGTGAACTCTGGGAATGCGAATGCGGCGACAGGAGCGGCCGGTGTGCGCGCGGCGGAGACGTGCCTGAAGGAAGCGGCGCAGCGCCTGCACTGCCGCCCGGCCGAGCTGCTTGTGGCGTCCACGGGGATTATTGGCGTGCCGTTGCCGGTGGAGAAAATCGTTGGGGCGTTGGATGGGTTGGCCGCTGGGTTGTCGGCCAGCAATGGCGCGCGCGCCGCGGAAGCGATTATGACCACGGACACGTTTGCCAAGCAGCGCGCGTGCAGCGTAGCATTGCGGGGCGGCACAGTGCGGATCGGCGGGATAGCCAAAGGCGCCGGCATGATCATGCCGAACATGGCGACGATGCTGGCCTTCATCACCTGCGATGGGCGCATCGGGCGGACACGCTGGCAGCGCATGCTGCGGCACGCGGTCAATGCAAGTTTCAATTGCATCACGATTGACGGCGATACCAGCACGAACGACTGTGTGCTGGCGCTGGCGAACGGCGCATCGGGCGTGGCGGTGGAGAAGGAAGAAGAGGACAAGGTGTATGCGGCGCTGGAGGCGCTGTGCATGGAGCTGGCGCACTTGATTGTGCGGGACGGGGAAGGCGCGACGAAATTCGTAACCATCACGGTTGAGGGCTGCGCGCGCACACGCGATGCGGACGCGATTGCGCGCACGGTAGCGAATTCGCCGCTAGTCAAGACAGCGCTGACGGGCTGCAATCCGAATTGGGGGCGCGTGATCGCCGCGGCGGGGCGGGCCGGCGTGGCGTTTGATCCGGAGCGCATGGATGTGTATTTCAACGGCGTGCTGACGGTGAAGAACGGCTGTGGGGCCGGCGCGAGCAAGGCGGTGTTGGACGAGCTGTTTAAACAAAAGGAGATCACCATTCGCGTGGTCTTGCGCGAAGGCCACGCGCGGGCCACGGTGTGGACGACGGATTTGTCGCATGAGTACGTCGCCATCAACGTCGCCTACTCATGAACTGGATGCGCCGTGGGAGCGGCTGGAGCGGCTGATTGGCGCGGCGGGCTGCACGGCGCTGCAGCGCGCGCACGTCATGGTGGTGGGGCTTGGCGGTGTGGGCTCGTGGGCGGTGGAAGCATTGGCGCGCTCGGGCATCGGCCAGTTGACCATTGTTGATCACGACCGCGTATGCGCCACGAATATCAACCGGCAGTTACCTGCGACATGCGCAACGATCGGGGCACTCAAAACGAGCTGCATGGCGGAGCGAGTTATGGAGATCAACCGCGCGTGCGTGGTGCATGCGGTGCCGATGCGGTTTGACAGCCACACGGCGCGGGACATTCTGCACGGCAAGCCGCAGGTGGTGATTGATGCGATTGACAGCGTGGCGGAAAAAGCGCTGCTGCTGGCGCTGTGCTGGGAGACAGAGATACCAGTGGTGAGCTCATGCGGCGCGGGCGGGCGGCGGGATCCGGCGCAGATACGTGTCGCTGATTTAGCACAGGTGCAGGGCGATGCGCTGGCGCGCGCGGTGCGGCAGGCGTTGCGGCGCGCGCATGGCATTACGGCGCGGGAGGGGCGGTTGGGCATTCAGGCGGTGTATTCCAGCGAGCCGGTGCGTGTGGCAGCGCGGGGCGCGGGCGGCGCGCGGGGCGCGCATAAGCCTGGTACGATTTGCCATGTCACGGGGACGTTTGGCTTTTTCTGCGCGGCGGCGGCGATTGACGTGCTGTTGAAAGGGACATAAGGGACTAAAAGGACCTAAGAGACACGAGGGTGCCAGAGAGCCTGAAGAGCTTCAGCGTTTGGCGGCGTCGAGGGTCTCGGCCACGCGGCGCTCGGCGTAGGCTTTCATGACGATCATGGCGTCTTTGGTGAGATCAGGCTGGATGCGGAGGAGTTTCTGGCCGGCGGGCGAGCGGTAGAACGCCAGCAGGGCGCGCAGGTCTTCAACAGACAAATACTTTTCGTACACGGGAATGACCTCGCGCACCATTTCATCTGGTTTGAACGTCTCGCGCAGGGTGTCCTGCACATCTTCCGGCAGCATGGCCAGCATGACATCGAGCATCTCCTGCGCCTGGCGCTGTGCGCTGGTGACGCGCAACAACTCCACGACGAGCGCGCGTTTGGCGCGCGCATAGGCCTGCACATCGGACGGAACGGGTTCATCCTGCGCAGTGACGGTCATTACACTCAACAATACCACGGCACAACAGGTCAAGCGGTTCATCGTGCAGCTCCCGGCATACGTTACGATAGAGTATCACGTGGGAACCATTATACTCTTTTTGAGGCAAATTGTGTATAATAAGGGACTCGCCACGAAGGTGTGGCGACAGGCGATAAATCAACCTTCATGAGAACATATGCCAACGTACGAATATGAATGTCAGAAATGCGGGTATGCGTTTGAAGCATTTCAAAGCATGACAGACGCACCGCTGCGCACATGCCCGGAGTGCAAGGGCAAAGTGAAACGGCTGCTGGGGACGGGCGCGGGCGTGGTATTCAAGGGCTCGGGATTTTATGAGACGGACTACAAGCGCAGTACTAAATCTGCGCCAAGCGCGCCGGGCAGCAGCGCATCTGCGAAGAGCGAGAGCAGCACACAGAGCAGCACGGCGCCCGCGGATTCCAGCGCACAGGGCAGCGCGGCCAAGCCGCCGAAGTCTGCCGGTACATAACGCGGCAGATTATGCTTGCCAAGCGCATTATTCCGTGTTTGGATGTCAAGGGCGGGCGCGTTGTCAAAGGGATTAACTTTCTCGAATTGCGCGACGCGGGCGATCCCGTGGAGCACGCCCGGGTGTATGATGAACAGGGCGCGGATGAACTGGTGTTTTTGGACATAACGGCATCGCACGAGGAGCGCGGGACGATGCTGGATGTTGTGCAGCGGACGGCGTCGTGTTGTTTCATGCCGCTGACGGTGGGCGGCGGGATTCGCAGCGTGGAGGACATGCGGGCGCTGCTGAATGCGGGAGCGGACAAAGTGTCGGTGAATACGATCGCGGTAGTGGATCCGCGGGTGATTAGGGAAGGCGCGCGGCGCTTTGGCAGCCAGTGCATTGTGGTGGCGATAGACGCGCGGCATTGCCGGCGCGGGACGCGGGTGAACGAGGCGGAAGCGCACGCCTTGCGGCTGGAGTGGGACACGCGGGCGGTGGCGCGGGACGCGGCGTCAGAATGGGAAGTGTACGTGCACGGCGGGCGCACGCCGACGGGGATAGATGCGGTGAAATGGGCGCGGTACGTGGAAGGATTGGGGGCCGGCGAGCTGCTGGTGACGAGCATGGACTGCGACGGCACCAAGGCGGGGTATGACATTGCGCAGCTGGCGGCGGTCAGCGCGGCGGTGAGTGTGCCAGTGATTGCGTCAGGCGGCGCCGGGACGCTGCAGCATTTTCACGATGCGCTGACAATTGGGGGTGCGGACGCCGCGCTGGCGGCGTCGCTGTTTCATTTCCGCGAGCTGACCATCGCGCAGGTGAAAGAATACTTGGCGCGGCAGGGCGTGCCGGTGCGCCCGCTGGCGGGCGCGTGAAACGCAGTGCGGCGGGAGGAATAGGAGCACTCCCCCCGCCGTGCCTGTTGGTTACATGCGATACGTGCTTACTGCTGGCTGATGGCGCTGACCGGGCAGACATCCGCACACTTGCCGCAGTCCACGCACTTCTCGGCGTCAATGACGTACGTCGGTTCGCCCTTGGAGATCGCGCTGACCGGGCACTCCGGCTCACACTGTCCGCACGCAACGCACTCGCTTGAAATCACATATGTCATGGTTGTCATCCTAACGGTTACAAAGTGGCATGCCCATCACAGTGAGGGGCAGCCGGGGCACCACAGCCCTCATATCCATTATACACAAATCGGCACAAAAAAACAATACGCTCCGCCCCTAACCCCGGCAACTGGCCACATGGGCGTGGAGGGGCAGCGGCCGTGCTGTCCATGTGACCCGCAGGCATCAGGCTGCCGAGGCCGGCGGCTCTTCACAATGATTTCCATACCAATCATGGGAAGGGCAGCGCGGCCACTACCCCTCCACTCCTGTACCGCGCCTGCGGCATTTCAATACTGCCGCGTGCTTGCATCTGTTGGCCAGTTCCGCTATACTACTTCGTATGAGATACCGTTCACTGATTATCTTCCGGCGATGAAGATTCTCATGGTTGACGCCTTCGGCCGCGGGAATTTCAGCACGCGCTGGCGCACGTATTGCGCCGGGCGCGGGCTCGCCGCGCGCGGGCATGAGGCCACCTACTGGCATCTCACGCGGCAGCCCCACGATGTGCCCGGCCTCGCGCGGCGGCCGCGGCGTCTGCAACCGATGGTCATCCGGCTGCTCATGGCGCTCCGGGCGTTCCGCGTGCCCGCGCTTGCCCGCCGTGCCGGTCAGGTGATCGTCTTAGACGCCTACACGTCACGCTGGCTGGCCTGCTGGCGGGCTCGCCGCGTTAGTGGTTTTGTCTCTGAGACCGTTGATTTCGCCAACAATGCAGATTGCACCCGCCTGCACTGCCCGGCCGGCTGGCGCGGCGCCCTGATGCGCTGGCGCATGCGCCGCAGCTACGGCACCTTCTTCACATACGTTGATGCCGCGCGCCTGGTCTGCACCAACAATGACCATTGCAGCGAACAAGCCGCCGCGCGTGGCAAGCCCGTCCATCTTTTGTTTGATCCCCTCCCTTCCGCGTATCTTTCGCCCGTGGCGAAAATGGCGGCCCACGGCCCCGTCTGTGTCGGCTGGTGCGGGCATCCGGCCACATGCCATGATATGCAGGAGGTGCGTGAGATATTGCGCGCATTCACCTCGTCCGGCCGGGTGACGATCGAACTGATGGAAGGATCAGCTGAGATTGCCGAAGCAGCAGGGGCGCAGATCATTCCGTGGACGGAAGTGAATTTCACGCACCGCGTCCCCCGCTGGGACGTGGGCATCGCGCCGCTGCCCGCGCATGTCGAAGGTAAAGGCAAAACCTCCGGCAAAATCCTCCAGTATATGTTAGATCCGGCGACTAGGGCTAGCCGCCGGCCATGGCGGGCTTATGCGCGCGGGGTAAAAGGGCAACGAGGCCGTTGCCCCTCCCATGAATTGGTAGGGAAATCATTACGGAGGGCCGCCGGCCTCGGCGGCCTGATGCCAGCGAGGCACAAGGGCAGCGAGGCCGCTGCCCCTCCACGCCTATGTTGTTAGTCGCCGGATCAAGGTACATGGCAGCAGGGATTCCCTCGATTGTCACACCAAAGGGCATGGCAACCTATTTCATCACGCATGGCACAACCGGCTTGTATGCCCGAACTCCTGGCGACTGGGAGCGTTGCATCATGTATTTTCTTGACCGCCCGGACGAACGCCTGCGCATGGGCGCCAACGCGCGCGCTGATTTTGAGCGCCGCTTCAGCCTGGAAGCTCAGATGCCTGCCTACGAACACACCGTCCTCGGCCCGCCCAGCACGCCCGTCACCCTATCTGCGTCCCGCAGCGGCCGTTAACGGAATGATTGCTCGTTCATACAAAGTCGCACACCATGTGCCGCAGATTTTTACTACCATGCGCGGTATACACGGGCGATGGCTGTGCAAGCAATGCATCCCAACATATCGTGCAGTTCAACCATGCAGTGCAATATGCGTAATACTTAATCAACCCCGCGGTTTGTATGTCCGTCACCTGTCTGTGTACCAACTCTTCAGCCACTAAACCATTTGCGCTAGCCGGCACGGTTGATTATGTACGCTGCACAAACTGCGGCATGATCTACCGCCAGCATCCCGAAACGGCCGTGTATGACGACGCATATTTTGATCCTGCACGCTTCGACCGCTGGGCCGCCGTGCAAGACAAACTTATTCCTGCACGGCTCGATACGCTCGGCTCGCTCTTTCCTTCGACGCACAAGCTGCGTGTGCTGGAGGTAGGCGGCGGCCGTGGGTCTCTTCTGCCCTGCCTGATCCAGCGCGGCTGGGAATGGTCCGTCGTGGAACCCAGCCCCGCTGCGCGCACCTATCTTGAACGCACCTTTGCGCAACCTGTCTTCGCCAGTTTGGATGAAGTTCCTGAAGCAACCTTTGATGTGATTCACCTCAACCATGTCCTGGAACATATCACTGATCCAGTGCGTGCCTTGCGCATCATGCGCGCGCGCCTCAAACCGGGCGGCTGGCTGTGGCTTGAAGTTCCGCAGGAAATCATGGCATATCGCATCGCGCGCGCCCTGCGGGTGCTCACTGGCCGTGACAGTTTTGTGCAGCAGTGTTTCGACCCGGCACACGCTGTCCTGTATACCAAGAAAACGGTGCGGTTGGTGCTCGCCGCCGCCGGCTACACTGCTATCCGCGTAACGTGGCACGGATGGTGCGACCCGCAGCGGTATGCCGCGTTCGCCCCCACGCTTCCGCCCCGCCACAAAGCACTCGCCTTGCTGTGCCGCTTCTCACGCCTTGACTGGCTGTTACAGGGAGGCTGGCTTACTGCACAGGCTGCGCGCCCGGCCGAATAAAGTCGCTCACGCTATCAAGGTTTTGGCTGCTGTAGCAGGCCGGAGAGAAGTGGACGAGCAGCGCGGCAGATGTCTGTGGGCTGCACTTCCGCCTGCCGCAGCTGCCGGTACGCCAGCCAATGGTAACGTTGTCATGTAACGCACACGGACACACGACACACACTTTTTACAGGAATCTCTGCGGGCGCCTGCACGCTCTTACGCTGCGTGCCGTTCTTGCCGCACCGCGCGGCCCAGCCGGCGCGCGAGAATCATGGCCACCAAGCGCACAAAGCGCCACGTGTCGCGCAGCGGATGAATGTGGCTGGAATGATCGGCCGCATAAATGGAACTGACCGGCACCTCTGTCACAACTAATTTGTGCCGCGCGGCTTCGACAAGGATTTCAGTTTCCACTTCAAACTTGTCTTTGCGCAGTTCGATCACCTTCGCCGCGTGCTGCGAGAGCAGGCGGAACCCGCACTGCGTGTCGCTCAGCGTGATGCCGCACAGCCACGAGGTGATGCGGGACATGAGCGTATTGGTGGCGCGGCGCAGCCACGGCATGCCGCGCGGGTTACTCATGCGCGTGCCGCAGACGACATCGGCGTTGGCGCGGCGCGCCGCGTCCACTAGCCGCGGAATCTCGTTCGGATCGTGCTGGCCGTCGGCATCCAGCAGCACGCAGTAGTTGAACTCCTCTTCGCGCAGGTACACCAGGCCGCTGCGCAGCGCCGCGCCTTTGCCGCGGTTGCTGGCGTGCGTGATCAGCTCGGCCCCCGCGCGCCGCGCCAGGATCCCTGTCTTGTCGCGCGAGCCGTCGTCCACCACGATGCAGCGCGCCACGCGCCGCCGCGTCTGATGGACAACCTCCGCGATCGTCTTCTCCGCCTGATAGGCCGGAATAACGGCCACGATGTCGGCCACGCTCTGCCGCCGCCGCGGCAGCAACGTTTCACTTTCTACAAACATGACCATGGGCTAATCCTGCTCCAGTGTCACGACCAGATCCTCTGCGCGCACCGGCGCGTCCGGCGCCACATGCTGGCAAACAATACGCCCGCCAGCCGGCGCGGGAATGGTGATGCACGCTTTGTCCGTGACAATGTCAAGCAGATCATCACCTGCGGCGATGTGGGCGCCCGGCGCGGCGTGCCACGCTGCCACAACGCCCTCCGCCAACTCCGGTGCCACATCGGCGAGACGGTATGCCTGCGTGTTCATGCCGCGCACCTCACGGAATAACTTTGTTCAGAGGATACTCAATAATATCGCACGCACCGGCGGCTTTCAGTTTGGGAATCAAGTCGCGCACGACTTTTTCATCTACGACGACTTCTACTGCCAGCCAGTCTTTGGCGCGCAGATGGCTGACGGTCGGCTCCTTCAGGCACGGCAATAATGCGATGACCGCATCGGCATCGCGCTCGGCCACGTTTAATTTCAGCCCTACTTTTTTGCGCGCCAGAAGCGCGCCCTTGAGCAGCAGCGCCATGTGCTCCATCTTCGTGCGCTTCCATGGGTCGCTCCACGCGGCCTTGTTGGCGATAAAGCGCGTGGTGGATTCGGCGATGGTTTCGATAATGCGCAGGCGATTGGCGCGCAGGGAGCTGCCGGTTTCCGTTAAATCAACAATCGCATCAACCAGGCTGGGACATTTGACTTCCGTGGCGCCCCATGAGAACTCGATTTCGGCCGCCACGCCCTTGCTCTGCAAGAAGCGCCGCGTAAGGTTGACAGCTTCGGTGGCAATGCGCTTGCCCTGCAGGTCTTCCGCGCGCTGGTAGGGCGCGTCTTCATGCACGGCCAGCACCCAGCGCACGGGGTTATCGGTGGCCTTAGAATACTCCAGTTCGCAGATTTCGACCACATCGGAGTTGTTCTCCAGAATCCAGTCGTGGCCGGTTAAGCCGCAATCCAAGTTCCCGCCCTCAATATAACGCGACATTTCCTGCGGGCGGATCAGCACCGGCTTGAGTTCCGGGTCATCCACCGTAGGATAATACGAGCGCCGCGACAGCGACACGGCAAAGCCGGCCTTGGCGAACAAGTCAAAGGTGGCTTGTTCGAGACTGCCTTTGGGCAATCCAAGAATCAGTTGGTTGGGCACAATACCATCTCCTATCGTTGTTAGGGTTGTATTATAACGAAAGCCAGCGTGAAACGCAACGGCGCAAGCAGGCCGGATCTAGGATATCCGGGGGTGTGGCGAAACTTGGGCAAAAATGGTAGAATGATGAACATGATACCTAACGTATATGGCACGGTTTTCTGATCAATTTATTGACCGCGTGCGCCTGGCGAATCCGATTCAGGATGTGATCGGCGAGCGCGTGGCATTGAAGAAGGCGGGCAAGTCGCTGAAAGGCTTGTGCCCGTTTCATCATGAAAAAACGCCGTCCTTTTATGTGGCGGCGGACAAAGGCTTTTTTCATTGTTTCAGCTGCCACAAGGGCGGCAATGTCTTTCAATTTTTGATGGAGTATGAAGGGCTGACGTTTGCGGAGGCGGTGGAGCAGCTGGCGCAGCGGGCGGGGATTGCACTGGAAGGGGGCGCGGGCGCGGGCGGTGTGGATGAGCACACGGTGCGGCGGCGCGCGCAGCAGCAGCGCCTGTACGCGCTGTGCCAGTTTGCGCAGCAGTTTTTCGAGCGGCAGTTGCTGGCCGATGCGCGGGGCGCGGCGGCGCGCGAGTATCTGCGCGCGCGGCAGGTGAGCGACGAAGCGGTGCGCGCCTTCCGCCTGGGTTATGCGCCGGAGAGTTGGGACGAACTGGCGGCGGCGGCGCGCAAAGCCGGCTATGCCAAAGACGAGCTGCTGGCGGCGGGGCTGTGCGTGCGCAGCGACGACGGCGCTTCACTGTATGACCGCTTCCGCGGGCGGCTGATCTTTCCGATCTGGGATTTGTCCGGCAACGTGATTGCGTTTGGCGGGCGCGTGATGGGCGCGGGCGAGCCGAAGTATCTGAATTCGCCGGAAACGCCGCTCTACACGAAGAGCAGAGTATTGTATCCCATTCATCTGACCAAGCGCGCCATCCAGCAGAAAGGCCTGGCCATTTTATGCGAGGGCTACATGGATGCGATCGCGCTGGCTCAGCATCACTTCACGTATGTGGTGGCGTCGTGCGGGACGGCGCTGACGGCGGATCAAGCGCACATGCTGAAGCGGTTTGCAGCCAAAGTGATTGTGGCATATGACGGCGACACGGCGGGGCAAGACGCGGCGCTGCGCAGCGTGGGGGTGTTGTTGGAAGAAGGCATGGATGTGTTTATCGCGCCGCTGGAAGGCGGTGAGGATCCGGATTCGTTTTTGCGGGCGCACGGGGCGGATGCGTTTCGTGACGTGTTGGAGCACGCGGCGCCGTTTTTCCCGCACATGCTGGCGGCGCTGCGCGCGCGCATTGATGTGCGCACGCCGCACGGGCAGAGCGAGCTGTGCGCGCAGGTGTTTCCGCTGATCGCGCGCTTTGAGGACCCGCTGGTGCGCGGCGGGTACGTGGCGCAACTGGCGCAGTTTCTGGGTGTGGACGCAGAGCGCATCGAGCGCGGCCTGCGAGACTTTGAACAGCGCGCGGGGCGCGAGGGGGCGCGCGACGAGCCGCGCCGGCTCAGCGCCGCGCCGCGCTGCGCGCCCGCCGAAGAGCATCTGCTGGCGTTGGTGCTGCGCGACGAACAGGCGCTGCGGCATGCGTACACGAACTTCTCGGCGGAATTCGTACGCAATGAAACCGCGCGGGCGTTGCTGGCGCAGATGTACGCGCATTGCGCGCACGGCACCTGGCGCGGGCTGGAGGCGTTTTTGTTGGAATTGAGCGATGAACATGCCGCGCTGGTGACGGGACTTTTGGCGCGCGTGCCGGACGCGGGCGCGAACTGGCGTGCAGCATTGGATGACTGCATTACCGTGCTGCATAATGAGTGGTATGACGCGCAAATTGCGCGCGTGCAGAAAGAGCTCGACACGGTGACAGACGCGGAACGCCTGCAGCAACTCATGCGGGATTTGCAGTTGTACCAGAAGAAGAAACAAAACCGGGTGAAGCGGCTGATATTGACGCCGGCCCAGTGAATTTGTGAGAAATGCTCACAGCATCACTATGTGCAACGATACAAGGAGCATATGAATAGTGGAAGTACACGGAACCAACGGCGGGCAGGGACGTGGGTAAGCGCGGTCGTGCTGGTGCTAGCGTGCACGGCGCCGGCGGCCGCACAGACGTATGACCGGCTGAACGAATCGCACGTGTCGAATTTGAAGAGCGCGTGCCTGCAATGGCATGTCAGCAAACGTGCTCTCACACCCGAACTGGCGGCGGCGACGCTCTCCAATTTCGTTGACATGCTGGACTACGGCAAAGTCGTGTTTCTGCAGGAAGACGTAGATGCCATCCATGCGCTGCGCGTCAAATTCCCGCAGGCCTACGCCAACGGCGACTGGCACTTTGTCACCAATGTGTTTGCGCACTTTTTGAAACGCAGTGACGAGCAATTGGACTATGCCCGCGCGTATTTGACTAACCACGCCTTTGCGCTTGACACGGCGCGCGCGATTGTGGCGGATCCCAAGAAACGCAGATTTGCCGCCAGCCAGGACGAGCTGCGGCGCGCCGTCGAGGATGCCGTGCAGTATCAAGTGGCGTATCTCGTGGTCATCGGCGAGCCATTAACCAACGCGCTCGAAAAAGTGCTTAAACGGCGCGAACGCCAGGCGCGCAAATTTCATGAATTCAAGCACGAGCAGCGCCTGGGGCTGTTTATGAACGCCTGGTGCATGGCGCTCGATCCGCACACCGCGTATTTGAGTTTTGACGATGTGGAGGATTTTCAAATCAACATGAATTTGTCGCTGGAAGGCATCGGCGCAGTGCTGCAGGACGAAGATGGCGTGACCGTGATCAAATCGCTGACGCCGGGCGGGCCGGCCGAGAAGAGCGGGCTGGTCAAACCGGGCGACAAAATTTTTGCCGTGGGGCAAGGGACGGATGGCGAGTATGTGGACATCTATGACATGGATTTGCGCGACGTGGTGAAGCTGATCCGCGGGAAGAAAGGCACCACCGTGCGGCTGAAGATCGTGCGCCCGGGGCCCGGCGGGCCGACGCGGCATGATATCAGCCTTGTGCGCGAGCGTGTCAAGCTGGAAGACCAGGCTGCGCGCATGGAGCTCATCAGCACGGTGCGGACCAATCGCAGCGGGACGGTGCGCACCGTGCGTGTCGGCGTCATTGATCTGCCATCGTTTTATTCCGACCAAAATGAAAAGGGGCTGTTGAGCGGCAAGAGCATGCGCTCGGCGGTGGCAGACGTGCGGCGCTTGTTGCAGGTGTGCCAGACGGCGGGTGTAGACGGGGTCGTATTGGACTTGCAGCGCAACGGCGGCGGCTTGCTGGAAGAGGCGGTAGATGTCACCGGTGTGTTCATACGGCGCGGGAATATCGTGCTGGCGCTCGACCGGCGCGGTGTGGTGAATGTGCTGGCGGACAAAGACAGTGCCGTATACTACAACGGACCGGTGATCGTGACCGTCAGCCGTGCCACGGCGAGCGGCGCGGAGATCGTGGCCGGTGCGTTGCAGGATTACCAGCGCGCGCTGATTATAGGCGGCGATCACACCTATGGCAAAGGTACGATCCAGCAAGTCGTGCCGTTGCCGGGCAAGCTGGGCGCCTTGAAAATCACCGTCGGCGAGTACTTCATCGCCAGCGGGCGTTCCACGCAGCATGCGGGCGTGACGCCCGACATCTGCCTGCCGTCGGAGTTGTCAGCGTATGACATTGGCGAGCAATATCAGCCCAGCGCGTTGCCGGCGCGCAACATTGCGTCGCAGCTGTCCAGCCGGGCGCGCACGGGGGCGGGCGCGGGGGGCTGGCAGCCCGTCACGCCCGACGACATCGCCCGCTTGGCATTGGCATCACACGAGCGCGTCGAAGCCTCGCCGGCCTTTCAGCGTGTGCGCGAGGCCGTGCAGAAAATCCGCGCTGACCGCGAACGGGAGACCGTGACAATCGCCGCGCTGCTTGAAGCCGCCAACACCAACACCGCCAAGGCGGAACTGGACGATTCTGATATGGAACCCGCTCCCGCGCGCCCGGCGCTGACAAATGATATCGTGGTCATGGAAGCGGTGGACATCATGGCCGACTGGGTGGCCGGCGAGCCTGCCGCGCCGGACATGCAGCTTATCGCTGATGTCCCACGCACGTTCACCAACACACCGGCGCCTGCGCACCTGCCCGGGTTGCCCGCGCTGCCCGCGCCGCTGCGCGATGCACGGACGAATTCCCTCACGGATGAACGGAGCGCGCGGTGATGCACTACATCACCATCCACTACTACCGCTTGCTTCACGACTACGACGGCTGGACGCTGTGGACGTGGCAGCCTGACGCACCCGGCACGGCGCACGAGCTGCCGGCAGTCCGCGTGGACGCGCATGGCGCGGTATTTCATGTGCCGTTGCCGCACGACGCTGCGCGGGTCGGCTTTCTGCCAAAATTCCGCGCGTGGGAAGCGAAAGACGGGCCCGACCGCTTCTGGCAGCCCGGCGATCCGCATGCTCTCTATCTTTTGGAAGGCGATGATGAACTCTACACCACCCCGCCTTCACGCGAGCCGTGGCTGCGCACGCTGTTTGCCGATACGGCCAAGTTGCTGTATCTGACATTCAACCGCGCGGTGGCCTGCGCGGACGTCACACCGGATTCGCTCCACATCAGCCAGCGCGGTGAGCGTCTGGTTGTTGTCAGCGTATCGCCCGTGCATGCTGACGGGGGCCGCGCGCGTTGCTTCGCGGCAGAGCTTGCCACGCCCTGCGATCTAGAAGAGTTGCGGTTGGGCCATGTGCGCGGCCGCTGGCGCGACACGCGTGACACGCTGGTGCTGCCGCGTTATGTGTGGGACGACCAGCGCTGGAAATGCGAGCTGCCGCTGGGACCGTATGTGGATGCGGATCATCTTTTTCTGCGCGTGTGGGCGCCGGCGGCGCAGGCGCTGCGGGTCGTCATGGCGCCTGCCGCGCCCCTCCCGCCCGCCGGCGAGCCACACACGCCGCCGCCCGGTGCGCACGACATGCACTATATGGGGCGCGGGGTGTGGGAACTGAAATTGTTCGGCGACTTCCGCAACTGGTATTACCGCCTGGAAAGCGTGCTGGTGCATAACCCGTCGCGCGTGGTTCCGGTGATTGATCCATATGCGCGGGCGGTGGACCGGCGGCATCGCGCAGGCGTCTTGATTGATGACCGCACGCCGGTCGTGCCCGGGCCGTCGTTCGCGTTTTCTGACGCGATGATCTACGAAGCACACGTGCGCGACTTTACCAACGATGCGTCGTCCGGGGCTCAGTATCGTGGCACGTACCGTGGTTTTGTCGAACCGGGGACGCACCTGCCCGGCCAGCCGGAGATTAGCACGGGGTTCAGTCACCTGTGCGCACTGGGCGTCAACACGGTGCAACTGATGCCGGTTCATGTGATCGATTTGGACGAGCGCGTGAGTGAACACGCCTGGGGCTACATGACGCTGCATTTCAACGCGCCGGAAACGGTGTATGCCACGCACCGCAGCCCCGCGGCGGCCGTCCGCGAGCTGAAGCAGATGATTGATGCCCTGCACCGCGCGGGGTTCAAAGTTACGCTGGATGTGGTCTACAATCATTCCACGGAAGCGCGCACGCACGCCGTGCACTGGAACGGCCTGGCGCCGGATTATTTTTACCGCGCGCGGCCTGATGGCAGCTACTACAACGGCTCGGGCTGCGGCAATGAGTTCCGCTCGGAAGGCACGATGGCGCGTGTCTTTGTGCTCGATTCGCTCAAATATTGGATGACGGCCTACGGCGTGGATGGCTTCCGGTTTGATTTGATGGGGCTGATTGATCTTGACACGATGCGTGAGATCGTGCGCGAGTTACGCGCCATCAAGCCCGATGTGTTTGTGTATGGCGAGCCGTGGGCGGGCGGCGCTACGCCCATCCGTGTGACGCAAAAGGGCGACCAGCGCGGCGTGGGATTCAGTTGCTTCAATGACATCTACCGCACCGCGCTGATAGGGAATGTATTCGACGATTCACCGGGCTATGTGTTTGACGGGCGCGGGCGCGACGATGTGCAGCGCGGCTGGTGTGGCAGCGCCGAGTGGTTCACCGGCGCACCATACGAATCCATTAATTATGTTGAGTGTCACGACAATCGCACGCTGCGCGACAAACTGGCGGATGTAAGCCGTGCGCATCTGCCGCCGCACAGCGCCGCCGACCAGTTGGCCGAGGACCGGCTGGCCGCGTTCCTTGTCGTGCTCGCGCAGGGCGTGCCGTTTATTCACGCCGGCCAGGAATTCTACCGCACGAAGTTCGGCGAACACAACTCCTACAACCGCGGCGACCGCGTCAACAATCTGTGGTGGAATCTCAAGGTGGAATATGGCGCGCTGTGTGAGTATTACCGCGGTCTGCTGGCGTTGCGCGCAGCCCATCCGCTCTTTCGCAATCCGACACAGATGGACGTGGAGAAGCGTGTCTTCTTCGGCGTGGTCAAAGCGCCCTACATTGTGTGTGAACTGGACGGCCGTTCGCTGGGCGATGCATGGCGGCGCGCGCTGATGCTCATCAATCCCACGGGCGCGCCGTGGAGTTACGCCGTGCCCGAGGCCGCACGCGCGTGGCATGTGTATGTGGCGGGCGCACATGCCGCGGCGGAGCCGCTTTACACCTTGAGTGGCGATCATCATGTGGTGGCGGTGCCGCCGCGTTCAGCATTCCTCATGGCCGAACACGCGGAATGACGAGGAGGTGACGTATGGCATCCAACCAAGCATTGGCCGGGTTGTTCGAGACCATTGCCGACATTCTGGACATTCAGGGTGCCAATGTGTTCCGTGTGCGTGCGTATCGCAACGCGGCGCGCGTCATCAGCCAGTTGAGCGAACCGATTGACGAGATTATGGCGCGCGATCCTGCGGCGCTCGACCGGCTGCCCGGCATCGGCAAAGGTCTGCATGACAAAATTGCCGAATACTGCCAACGGGGCACCATCACAGAATATGAACAGCTCAAAACCGCCCTGCCTGCCGGGTTATTGGAACTGCTCAATATTCCTTCGCTGGGGCCCAAACGTGTCAAACAGTTGTATGAGACGTTGGGGATAACGACGGTAGAAGCACTCGAAGCCGCCGCCTTAGCCGGGCAGCTGCGTGATCTGCCCGGCATGGGCGAAAAAAGTGAAGCGAAAATTCTCAAAAGCATCCGCGACTATCGCAGCCTGCACACCGGGCGCATGCAATGGGCAACGGCAGACGCCGTGCTGGCGCCCTATCTCGCGTATCTGCGCGGCCGGCCCGGCCTGCTGCAGCTCGAGCCGGCCGGCAGCTACCGCCGCGGCCGTGAAACGGTGGGCGATCTTGATGTGCTCGCGACAACACGCGGTGCGGCAGCGGATATCATCACGGCATTCGTCACGTACGAAGATGTCAGCGACATTCTCGCGCAGGGCGACACGAAAGCCAGTGTGGTGTTGTCGTGCGGCATCCAGGTTGATCTGCGCGTCGTCGCGCCCGAGAGTTTTGGCGCCGCGCTGCAGTATTTCACGGGCTCAAAAGAGCACAACGTGGCCTTGCGCAGCCGCGCCAAGGAGTTCGGCCTGAAACTGAGTGAATATGGCGTGTTTCGCGAAGACACGGCTGTTGCCGGGCGCACGGAAGAAGACGTCTATGCGGCGCTTCAACTGCCGTGGATTCCGCCCGAACTGCGCGAGAACCGCGGCGAGATCGAAGCTGCCGCGCTCCACACCCTGCCATGTCTTGTCGAGCTGCGCGACATCCAGGGCGACCTGCACATGCACACCACCGCGTCCGATGGCGCGCTGGACGTGCGCGGGATGATCAACGCCGCGCGCGCCCGCGGCTACCGCTATCTGGCCATCACAGATCATTCCAAAGCCGTGGCAATCGCCCATGGCCTTGATGACAAACGTCTGCTTGCGCAAGTCAAGGAGATCGCCGCCCTGCGCAAAGAATTCGGCGATATGGATGTGTTTGCCGGTATTGAAGTGGATGTCTTGCGCGATGGATCGCTTGATATTTCAGATGAGGTGCTGGCTCAGCTCGATTTCGTCATCGCCTCGGTGCATTTCAGCACGGAGATGAGCGCAGCGGAGATGACCCGGCGCATGATCGCAGCGATTGCGCATCCGTATGTAGATTGCATCGCGCATCCGACGGGGCGGCTGATTGGCGAGCGCCTGCCGTATGCCGTGGATATGAACGCGGTGATTGAGGCGGCGCGTGCGCATCACACCGCGCTGGAGATCAATGCTTCGCCGCACCGCCTGGATTTAAATGAACAGCACGCCGACATGGCGCGGCGCGCCGGCGTGCCGCTGTGCATCAACACCGATGCGCACTGCGCCGCCGACATGGACGCCATGCGCTATGGCGTGCAGGTGGCACGGCGCGCATGGTGCACGGCGGAGGATGTGCTGAACACATGGCCGACCGCGAAAATCCGGCACTGGCGTGCCCGGCGCCGGCGTAGCTGAGCTTACTGTGCCGCCGCGGGCGGCGTCTTCACCAGCTTACCTGTCCCGTTTTTCGTGCTGGCCTTGAACTTGGCTTCACTCGCCCCATCGTGCTGTTCAAGACCGTTGATCGTCATGGCATACTCGGTGTTGATAACGCCGTTGGTTTTGCCCACGTCGGCCAAGGCAGCTTTCATCTCATCGAACCGGTTGGTCTCGGCGATTTCGCCGGCCCGGCTGGCCGACGTGATGGCGTAGAGGAAAATCATGCGGTACTGCCCGCTGGCGCCGTCAGGAACAATTTTTGCCTTGAATAATCCGGCAGCAAATTTGTGCTCGCTGCCGCCGCTTTTACTCTGGCTGCTGCCAAAGTTATCCCACGGATAAAAGCGCCCTTTGTACACTGTGCCGCCTGCCGTGATGCCTGAGGTTTTGATGTTGAATTGATGATCGAGCGAATCGGGGTTGCCGCTCTTGCGCCCGCGCATGCGAATAGTCGAGATTTGCTCAAACGACGAATAGCTCGTGGGCGTTTCGGCTGTCACTGCCCACGTTTGTTCTGCGTCCGAACCCGACTCTGTTTTGTAACGGTATTTGCCTTTGGCGCTTTTCACTTTGAGGTCATTGTTCTTGGCCAGCGGCTCGATGGATGTCAGCGTGGCATACTCGTCGGCACTTTGTGCCGGCGCGGTGCTGGCGGTCAATTCCGTCAGCGCGCTCATCAGCACGTACGCGCCGCACAGACACACGACTAACACAGCTACGATACTGCGGTTCATATCTGCTCCTTTGTTGAGTACATCTTCTAGTATAGCATAACGTTGACGTGCACGCAAATAGGGGCGAGCGCAACCTAGTGCAAGCGCGGGTGTTGAGCGCGGATTAGCATGTACACGATGTCACCTCCTATGGCTCGCATTATTAGTGCGCGCCTGCAGCGCCTGCGCCAGTGCAGACCGCGGTTCATTCGACATATTATGTCGTATGCAAACGACATTTTTTGTCGAATGAAACTTTTGACGCCTCTCACAAGTGTTCTCGTTTCTGCAACTTATTCTCCGGCATCTGCCATCCACCCCTTCCCATGAGTGATTGATCATTGCAGGACGTCTGGCTGCGTTGATCAGGCATTCTGATGTCGTGTTGTGTCTTCGAAATGGAACAGTGTAATTGTACCCCGCTTCTCATTATAGCGCACTCAGCAGAAAAATGCTATACTAAACCATGAGCACGACACAATCAAAGTGCACGCCGCCGCTGCTGCACCGCATGGTGGGGGCGACACTAATTAACCGCTACATCGATCCGGCGATGAATTCTGCCGCGGGCAAGGCGTTTTACGGGCGCGTGATCTGCGAGCTGCTGTGGGGGCGGCGCTGGGCGCGCCCCGTGCGCCTGCAGTCGTGGCGGAATCTGGTGTGGCGCGGGCTGGCGGTGCGGCCATGGCAGCGCTGGCGCTTCCGCCGCCGGTATGGCTTCAGACCACCTGTTTCTGTCATGATTTCTCCGTCGCGGCGCTGCAACCTCAGGTGCCAGGGCTGCTTTGCCGATGGCTGGGACGCGCAGGCGGAAATGTCGTATGAACGCGTGGCGCAGATCATTGCCCAAATGGATGGCTGGGGCGCGCAGTTGTGCATTTTCGGCGGGGGAGAGCCGTTGTGTTGGCCCGGCTTCTTTCGCCTCGTGGACGAGCATCCGCGCACATCCTTCATCGTCTATACCAACGGCACACTGATTGACGCGGAGTGTGCGCGGTGGGTGGCGCGCGCAGGGAACGTGCTGATGGCCGTCAGCATTGAAGGGTTTGAAGCAGAGCATGACGCGCGGCGCGGCGCGGGCAGCTTTGCGCGCGCCATGGCCGGATTGCGCCACTTGCGCGAGGCCGGCGCGCATGCCGCGTTTGCCGTCACGCTGATGCGCCACAATCATGACCTGGCGCTGAGCGACGCCTTTGTGGATCAGTTTGAAGAGCTGCAATGCCTGATGGGCTTTTACTTGGGCTACATGCCGGTAGATGAGCGTGGGGCGGTGGAGCTCATGCCCACACCGGAACAACGCGCGTACCGGCTGGCGCGCGTGCCGGAATTGCAGCGCACGCGCCGGCTGGTCTTGCTGGATTTCACCAACGCCGGGCCGGTGGCGACTGGGTGTGGCGCGGCCGGGCGCATGTACCTGCACATTAATCCGCAGGGCGATATTGAGCCGTGCCCGTTCTGCCATTTCAGCACGCACAACGTGCATACGAGCAGCGTGCTGGATGCGCTGCGCGCCCCGTTCTTCTCGGCATTCCGCGCGTGGCACGCAGCACACCACGATGCGCGCCTGCCGTGCCCGATTATTGACCGGCCTGAGGCGTTGCGGTGCATGGTAGCTCAGACCGGCGCGCGGCCCACCCATCCGGCCGCGGTGAAGCTCGTGCACGAGTTCGCGCCGGCGCTTGACCGCTACAGCCAGGCCTACTCGTCGCTGTTGGCAGAACCACACGACAGCGGGCACCCGCGATGACAGAATGCGCAGGCGCCGTCGTGCGCATGGAACGTGTGGGCAAACGTTTTGGCGCGCTGTGGGCCGTGCACGATGTTTCGCTGGCGCTGGCGCCGGGGGCGATTACCGGCCTGCTTGGCCTCAACGGCGCAGGCAAGACGACGCTGATCCGCATGTGTGCTGGCTTGCTGCGGCCGGATACAGGGCGCGTGCTGATTGCGGGAGAAACGCAGACGTCCGATAATCTGCGTGCGCGGGCGCTGATCGGTGTGGTTTCGGCCGACGCGCCGCCGCTGGGCGAACTGACGGTGGCGCAGCTGCTGCAAGTGCGCGGCGCGCTGTACGGCCTGCACGGCGCGGCACTGGCGGCAGCATGCGCCGCTGCGGCCGAAGAATACGAATTGCATGCGTTTCTTGCGCGCCGTGTGCAGGTGCTCTCCACCGGCATGCGCCAGCGCGTGGCGATTGCCTGCGCGATGCTGCATGCGCCGCGCGTGCTGCTGCTGGACGAACCCACCGTGGGGCTGGATCCGGATGTGCGCGCGCATCTGTGGGGCTGTCTGCGTGCACTGGCGCAGCGCGGCGTCACGCTGCTGCTCACGACGCACTATCTGGAGGAAGCGGCGCGGCTCTGCGATTTGGCGCACTTAATGGTACACGGCAGATTGGTGATGAGCATCTCGCCCGCCGGCATGGACGGCTCGGCGGCACGCCTCGAACGTGCCTACTTCGACGCTGTGCAACACGAACGAATAGCATGACCGCCGCCCTGCGCCAGCTTGCCGCGCTTATCCGCGCGTACATCTATGCGTGGTGTGTGTCGTGGCATCATGCCGTGCTGAGCATTGCCGTGGCGGTCGCGTATCTCGCAGTGATCAATCAATCATTTGTTGTGACGCTGACGCGGCGCGTTGTCGTGGGCGTGTACACGAAAGATGCCGACATCGGCAGGCGGATACGCGAGGATTTGACGGGCAAGGGGCTGGGAGTGGTTGCGTATGACACACCGGCGGCCATGTGGGCCGCACTCTCCAACGGCCTGCTGGCCGCCGGCATGGAACTGGCCACCAACACGCCCAGCGCGGCCGTGCGTTTTGGCGGGTGCAATCCGTTGATGGACCGCGAGATGGCCAATGTCCTCTTGGAAATGACGGCGCGGCTGGCCACGCACACTGGTTCGCGCTATCAGCTGAGCCTGCAGGGCAACAGTTATGTTCCAGACCGCACGCGCGCGTTTGTGACGGCCAATCTTGTGCCCTTTTTGCTGCTCAGTTTGGTCATCGTTAATTGCGGCATTGTGCAAGTCATGGCGGTAGAAAACAAAAGCATGTGTGGGTTTTTGCTCACGCCGGTGCCGCGAGCTGTGTTGTATGCAGCGCAGCTGGGCAGCGGAGTGATCGTGTCGCTGGCGGTCTTTCTGCTGGCCTATGCCGTGTGCATCCCGCTGGCGGGCGTGCCGGTGCCGGCCGCTCCGGTGCGGTGGCTGGCGCTGTGCCTGTTTCAGCTGGTCTGCACCGGCGCGGTGTATCTCTACATCGCCCTGGCCATGCGCCGTTATATCCCGTTCGCGCAATTCAGCATTGTCAGCATAACACTGTTTATTTTTGCCGGCGGCGGCGTGACGCCGTTTGAGGTGATGCCGCAGTGGGAGCGCGTCTTTGCGAGTTGCACGCCGGCGCTCTACATGATCCGTAGCATGCGTGCCGTGATGCTGGGCACTGAGGCCGTGCGGCTGAACGACCTGGCCGTGCTGGCCATGTGGGGCATTGCCGGCTCGGTGCTTGCCCATCAACGCCTGCGCCGCATGGTGGTGTCAGGCTAGAAAAGGTTCTTACCCTGACACCTCACATGAGCGTCTCCATCGTTGCATTCTGCCGGGCAGTGTGCTACAATACCTGCAGGATGACATAAGCGGCACGCATGGCAACGAAACCGTACAGAGCGCCGCATGTGCGCATGGGCTTCATGATGGCGGTAGCGGTCATTATCGGCTCGGCATTGTTCGTCATGCTGGGGCTGGAGCACCGGCGTACGCGGCAGGATTTCATTGATCTGGCGACGCTGGAGGCGCAGGTCGTGTTGCGCACCGTTGTCGTGGCGATCCAGACGGCGTCACGCATACGGGTGCATCTGCAACAGGCGCAGGTGGACACTCACATTGTCCAGGAAGTCATGTCGCATCACGGCACGGGGCGCATTTTACAGCGCTTCGGGACCTTGGGGCTGTTTGATTATCTGGTCTGCCAGGACGAGCGCGGCATTGTAGCAGCGCATGGCGTGACTGAGCTCAGCAGCATTGCCGCGGATCCGTTTCTGCGCGCGGCGCTGTCCAACAGCGTGTTGAGCACACGCCTGTTGACGAACGGGACGACGCGCTTGGAAGCCGTGCAGCCATTCACCACCGACCGCGGGCAGTATCTGCTGCGCGTGGCGATCAGTCTGGACTCTGTGCAGCAGCTCGAACAACGCAAGCTGCGGCGGACACTGCTGATGGGCGGCATTTCGTCGTTGTGCCTGCTGCTGCTGCTGGTGTTTGTGGTGAACATTCACACGGCGCGGGTGCTGGCGCGCGAGCGCGATGCGATCACGCGCGATGTGGAGCAGATGCAGGAGCGGCTGCACCAGCAGGAACGGGTTGCCGCGGTCGAGCGCCTGGCCAGTGGCGTGGCGCATGAAGTGCGTAATCCGCTCAATGCGGTTCAAATTCTGGCCCAGCGCATGGAACGGGAAGTACAGCCGGCGCCGGAGAGCGCGGCCAAGTATGCGGAGTTTATGCGGGTGATCAAGGATGAGTTGCGGCGCATGAATCAGATCATTGAAGAGTTTGTGCGCTTCGCGCGCGCCAGGCCGCCGGCCTTCGCGCGCGTTGATGTGCCCGCTCTCCTGCGCGATGTGTGCTGTTTGCAGCACGGCGTGTTCCAGAAAAAAGGCCTAACGTTGGCCGAGGAATTCACTGCTGCGCAACAGCCCATTGATGCCGATGCGCAGCAGATCAAACAGGCGTTGACGAATCTGCTCACCAACGCGCTGGAGGCCACGCCGCCCGGCGGGGTCGTGACGCTCAGCGCCACGCAAACCCGCACACATACCATCATCCGTGTCAGCGACACCGGCTGCGGCGTGCCGGCTGACGCGCATGATAAAATCTTTGACTTGTACGGCATGTCCGGCAAGGAACATGGTCTTGGCCTGGGCCTTGCCATCACGCGCCGTATTGTGCAAGACCATCACGGTACGATCGCCATGCGCGCCAATACGCCGCGCGGCACGATCGTTGAATGCACCCTTCCCAACCACCAGCATGCGCATTCTCCTGATTGATGATGAAGCGGCCCAGCGCGATTCGCTGAAAGGGTTTTTGGAGCATCTGGGGCACACGGTGTATTCGGCCGATGATGGCGCCGAAGGCATGCGCATCGTGGAGCAGCAGGCGCTGGACATTGTGATGACGGACTTCCGCATGCCGGGCATGGATGGCGTGCAGGTGGTGGAGGCGGTGCGGCGGTGTGCGCCGATGGTGAAAGTCATTGTCGTAACCGCGTTTGGCGAGATCGACTTGGCGGTGAGCGCCATGAAAGCCGGTGCGTATGAGTTCATCACCAAGCCGATCGACTTGGACCAGCTTGAACTGATGCTGCGGCGGATCGGCGAACACGTACAGATCATGCAGGAGAACCGCCGCTTGCACGATCTGCTGGAGCGCGACACGTCATTCGAGAGCATCGTCTCAGCCAGCCCGGCCATGGAGCGCGTGCTCAATCTGGCGGCGCGCGTGGCGGACAGTTCGAGCAGTATTTTGATCTGCGGCGAGACGGGCGTCGGAAAAGAGCTCGTGGCGCGCGCGATCCATTGCGCTAGCCCGCGCCGTACGCAGCCCTTTGTCGCGGTGAATTGCTCGGCGTTGAACGAACACTTGCTGGAAAGTGAATTATTTGGACATGAGAAGGGCGCGTTTACCGGCGCGATCAGCAGCCGCATCGGGCGCTTTGAATCGGCGGCGGGCGGCACGTTGTTTTTGGATGAAATTGGCGACCTGCCCGCCAGCGTGCAAGTCAAACTGCTGCGCGCGTTGCAAGAGAAAACGATCGAACGCGTGGGCAGCAACACGCCGATCAGCGTGGATGTCCGCTTGATTGCGGCCACGCATCGCAATCTGAAGAACGAAATGGCGGCCGGGCGCTTTCGTGAAGATTTGTACTACCGCCTGAATGTGGTGACCATTTGGGTGCCGCCGTTGCGCGAACGGCGCGCTGACATTCCCGTGCTGGCTGAACGCTTTCTGGCCGCCTGCACGCAGGAGCGCCACAAGCACATCAAAGGATTTACGCCCCAAGCGCTGGACATCCTGACACGGTACCATTATCCCGGCAATGTGCGCGAACTGCAAAATGCCGTGGAGCGCGCGGTGTTGCTGACGCGCACCGAATACATTCAGCCGTGTGACTTGCCCGAGAATTTTCTGGCTGGCGGGCCGTATGAAGTACACAACGGCCAGGCGGCGATCACGCTGCCGCTCGTGACCAATCTGCCCGACGCGGTCGAGCGGCTCGAAAAGGCCATTGTCCTCCAGGCACTCAGGGACACACAGGGCAATCAAACCCAAGCAGCACGCAGAATTGGCATTTCTGAAAAAAGTGTGCGCGACCGCTTGAAAAAATGGGGCCTGAGCAACGAGGAACTCGGCGCTGCCAGCCAGCCGGGGAATGACCCTCGTAACGCAAACGAAAGAACCGCATGACACACACGCATGATGTCACTGTGGTGCGCGAACTCGCCGCGCAGTATCGCCAGGCGGCTGCCAAGCCCGTGCAGGACGAACGCCGCCAATTATGGACACGCCACACCAACTTGCAGCCCACGCGCCCGTTGGTCCTCGTGTCGTTTGGCATGTGGAATGTGTGGTGCCGCGAGGTGTTTGGCGATCATGCCCTGCAGTGCGCCGATCCGTTTTTCAGGCAGCACGAACGCGCCCTGCGTCTGCTGCTCTTTCAGGATAGCATTGGTGATGACACCATTGTGGAACCCTGGTACACCCTGCGCGCAGCGGTGCACGGCGGGTGGAATAATCTCTGGGGCGTCGAATTGGGCCGAACGGCGCCCGAAATGGAAGGCGGGGCGTGGAAGTTCGACCCGCCGTTGAAAACATGGGACGATGTGCGGCTGCTGCGCGCGCCGCGCCATGTGATTGATGAAGCAAAGACGCGCGAAGCCTATGAACGCCTGGCGGAGGCCATCGGCGATCTTCTGCCCATCCACGTCGCCCGGCATCCCGTGTGCATTAATTTCAAAGCAGATATATCCACAGACCTGGCGCGGCTGCGCGGGCTGGAACAGGTTATGCTGGACATGTATGAAGCGCCCGAAGAATTGCACCGGCTGCTGGCCTTTATGCGTGATGGCATCCTGGCCAATCAGGCCGAAGCCGAGCAGGCGGGCGATTGGAGCCTGGCGGATGGTTACAATCAGGCCATGGCGTATGGCGGCGGGCTGCCTGCGCCGCAGGCCGGCGCGTATGGCGCGCGCCGCGCGCAGTTGTGGGGATTCTTTGCGGCGCAGGAATTCACGCTGATCTCGCCCGCCATGCATGAAGAATTTTTGCTGCGCTATCAGCTCCCCATCATGCAGCAGTTTGGCCGCGTCGCCTACGGTTGTTGCGAAGATTTGACCCGTAAAATTGACATGTTGCGCCACGTGCCGAACCTGCGCATTATTGCTGTGACGCCACGCGCTGATGTGCGCCGCTGCGCCGAACAGATCGGCACAGAGTATGTCATCTCTTGGCGCCCCAATCCGACGGACATGGTGTGTTGTGGCTTTGACGAGGCGCGCATTGAACAAATTGTCCGCGCGGGCCTGGAGGCGTGCCGCGGCTGCCATATGCACCTGCATTTGAAAGACATTGAAACCGTCGAAGGCGATCCGTCGCGCCTGGCACGCTGGGTGCGCATCGTGCGGCGCGTGGCGGACAAAGTGTGGTGAAACAACTACGGAACGCACCGCGCCTAGTGGAGCCCACGCATGGACTTACTTGATAAACACCTGGCTGAATTGACACAACGTGATGTGCCGCACACAAAGCGGCCGGATTTCGACGCGTTCTGGACGGGACCGTGCAACGCCTTGAGGCCACACCGCTGGGCATGGAAGCCCGGCGGATCGCGTACCCTCTCCGCGCCATGGAGGTGTACGACATAACGTTTACCGGGCTGGACGGCACGCCCGTGCTGGCGTGGCTTATTCTGCCTGCTGCGCGCACGGGGCGCGTGCCTGCTGTGGTGCACTTTCATGGCGCGGGCGGCGCGCGCGGGATTCCAGCCAGTTACGCGCATTGGACGGCGCTGGGCCTGGCCGTGGTCGTGATGGATTTCCGCATGCAATCAGGGTTGACCGGCTCGCATACCGGCTTCGTTGCGCATCGCAGCCTGGGCTGGATGGCCATGGGGCTGACGGACAAGCATGACTACTATCTGTACCACGTATGGTGTGATGCCTTGCGCGCGCTGCGCCTGGCGCGCGAACATGCTGCAATTGACCGCGCGCGCATCGCCGTGGATGGCAGCAGCCAAGGCGGCGCCACGGCGCTGGCCATGGCCGCGCTGGACACGCATGTGGCGTTGTGCATGGCCGATGTGCCGAGCGCCTGCTGGATGGAGCAACGTATTTTCGAACGCACGGGCGGCGCCAGCAACATTGCGCATTTCATTCAGGATCATCCCGATGTGCTTGACACGGTGTTGACGACGGTCAGCTATTGCGACAACTTGAACTTGGCGGAACGCATCACCTGCCCGGTGCTCATGTCATGCGGGCTGAAAGACCCGGTCTGCCCGCCGGACACGGTGTATGCGGTGTACAACAAGATCACCGCGCCGAAAGAGATGGTGGCGTATCCTTTCGCTGAACATGGCGGCGGGGGCTGGCTGCAAATTCAACGCACGCTGGCATTTGTCCAGCGGCACGTTGGCCTCTGACGCGGTATCAGCGCAATTCGGCCAGCGTGCGCGCCGGGTCGAAGGTATCGCGTGAGCTGTAGATGATGGCGCCTTCGCAGTAGACGCGCAGCACGTAGCCGTCAATCAAGTAGCCACTGTAAATCTCGCGATTGGCGCGCATAACGCGGTAAAGTTCCTGGGACTCGGTGGCCACGTCGGTGCGCGCGGTTTCGCCGCCGCGCAGCGTGAGGGATTGTTCTGTTGCGGGCGCTTCCATGCGCTCAAACGATTCGAGCGGGCCGCTCAAGTCCGTGCCCTTCACAAGCGGCTGAAGAGAAATGATCAGCTCATGTTCTTTGGGCGGGCCGGCGGCCGAGATGGTGACAGCCGCATGACAATACATGGCGGCGTTGCCGCTTTCTTCCTCCGTGTCGTCAAAGTTCAGCGGGGGTGGCTGGACGAGATCGCGGGCATGCAACGGCGGCAGAGCCAATGCAGGTTCTTCGGCAACCGGGCGGCCCACGCGCTGCAAACTCACCTGGGCCGCGACAGTAAAGCGCTGATCCGCGCTGAGCACCGGCTGCCAGATGCCGCGCTCGGTCTCGATCGCGCGCAGTTCATCGTCGCGGTAGGCCGCCGGCGCATTACTGACCGCCACCAGCATCGCCAATCCCTCCTGTACGAGGCGCTGCCCCACATCAATGCCGCCATACAGCTTGACGCGTGCGGTGACCATCCCCGGCGTGGCATATGGATCAGGCTCGAGAACCAGCTGCTGGCCCGCGAGCATCGTGGTGACGAGATCGTTGGCGCGTTGGCCGCAGGCGGCGAGCTGTTCGCGCGATGCCATGGTGCGCTGGGCCAATGCGCGCAGGCCGGCTTCATCGGCTGCGCCCGGCACGAGGACATGCGCCAGCCGCACCGTTACAATGCGGCGGTCAGCGCTGCACAAAAATGTATCCGCCGCCAGCACAGCATGGCAGTCCCATACCCGCGCAGGTGTGTGGGGGGGTTTGGGTTTGGCCGCCGTGGGAGTGTCAAGAAACGAAAGCGGGTCGCAGGCGCTGCACAACCATGCCAGCAGCGCGAGTGCCACCGCAGCCGCCGCGCGCGCGCCGCGCTGTCTCTGCTTCATCTGTAGACATTGGATCATGCGCCATAGTGTAGCATACTAGATGAAAATGCGCAATGCGGGGCCGGACTCAGATCGGGCGACTCACGACATAGGCGTGGAGGGGCAGCGGCCCCGTTGCCCTAAAAATGGAGGGGCAGCGGCCTCGCTGCCCTTGTGCCCCGCGCGCACAAGGCCGCCGGGGCCGGCGGCCCTCCACAAAAATGAATGGAGGGGCAACGGCCCCGTTGCCCTAAAAAT
>Ga0308414_1000106_pt1 | contig 48580 bp, 31 predicted proteins | sample HotsprSampleOS50_FD_205667 | JGI IMG/M metagenome (GOLD analysis project Ga0308414, IMG submission 205667) | Hot spring phototrophic mat microbial communities from Octopus Spring, Yellowstone National Park, Wyoming, United States - 20090730_OS50 ... | reverse complement strand
CATTGGTCATTACTTCTGACTTCGTACTTCTTCATTCTCTATTCCAACTTCCCCTTGGCGTCTTGGAGCCTTGGTGGTTCTCTCCCCCAACTCGTAACTCGTAAATCGTAAATCGTAAATCGTAAATTGTTCACTTGTTGACCTTGCGCGCGCTTCTTGTTATCATAGTGGGCACAACAGCCCAGCAAGGATGACTCTATGAAACGAACAGTACTCTCTGCGGATGCGGTCAATGAAGCGTATGCGGCGGCACGCCGCATGTATGCCGAGTTCGGCGTTGATACCGATAAAGCCATTGCCACCGCGGGGCGCATTCCCGTCTCGCTGCATTGCTGGCAAGGTGACGATGTGCGCGGGCTGGAGACGCGCAGCGGCGCTGAAACCAGCGGCGGCATCATGGCCACGGGCAATTACCCCGGCGTCGCGCGCACAGGCGATGAATTGCGCGCCGACATGCTGCAGGCCTCGCGGCTGATTCCTGGCGCGAAGCGCGCCAACATTCACGCTTTTTATGCCGAGACAGGCCGCCAGCGCGTTGACCGCGATAAACTCAAACCGCAGCATTTTTCGCGCTGGATGGCGTGGTCAAAAAAACACCACATTCCTCTGGATTTCAATCCCACGTTTTTTGCGCATCCGCTGGCGTCATCGGGCTTCACCTTGTCCCATGCCGATGAGAAAATCCGCCAGTTCTGGATCCGCCACGGCATCGCCAGCCGTGTCATCGCCGACGCCATGGCGCGCAATCAAGGCGGGCCGTGCGTGTGCAACTTCTGGATTCCCGACGGCGCCAAGGACATTCCTGCCGACCGCTGGAGCCCGCGCGCGCGGCTGATTGACTCGTATGACCGGATTTTCGCCCGTTCGAAACACGTTGATCCCAAGCGCTGCATTGATGCCGTGGAGGCCAAACTCTTCGGCATCGGCAGCGAAGAGTATGTCGTCGGTTCGCATGAATTCTACCTCGGTTATGCCCTGACGCGCCCGTGCATCCCCTGTTTTGACATGGGGCATTTTCATCCCACGGAAGGCATTCACGACAAATTGTCCTCCGTGCTGCAATTCAAGAAGAACATCCTCGTGCATGTCAGCCGGCCCATCCGCTGGGACAGCGATCATATTGTGATTTTCAATGAAGACGTGCGCGCCGTCTTTCTGGAACTCAAACGCGGCAATGCGCTCGAACGCGTCTATCTGGCGCTGGACTTCTTTGATGCCAGCGTGAATCGCATCGCCGCGTGGGCCATCGGCGCGCGCGCCACGCAACAGGCGCTCCTGTTTGCCTTGCTCGATCCCACAGCAGAACTGCAGGCGCTGGAACGACGCGGCGACGGCGCCGGCAAGCTCGCCCTGATGGAACACATGAAAACCATGCCCTTCGGCGCCGTGTGGAACAAATACTGCCTCGAGCAGAACGTGCCCGTGGGGCTGGCGTGGCTGGATGCCGTGCGCGACTACGAAACACGCGTGCTCAGCAAGCGGAGCTAGCCATGGCCGCGCCACTCACCAACACCCACATCCATACGAACTATTCCTTCAGCGTGTTTACAAGCCCGGCGGCGGCCGTCGCGCAGGCCGTCAGCGAGGGTATCGAAATTCTTGGCATCAATGATCATTACACCGTGGCGGGCCACGATGAATTCCGGCGCGCATGCGCGGCGCGCCGGCTGGCGCCGCTCTTCAGCATGGAGGCCGTTGCGCTTGATCTCGAGGCTCAGGCGGCGGGCAAGCGTGTCAATGATCCGGGCAATCCCGGCCGCTGCTACTTGACCGCGAAGAGCGTCACGCGCGCGCTGCCCGGCGGCAGCCGTGGCGCGCAGGTCCTCGCGCGCATGCGCAAGGCGCTGACGGACCGTAATGTGCAGCTCGTCGCCAATCTTTCGCGCCACCTCGCGGCCATCGGCGCGCCTGTCACGCTCAGCATGGCCAATGTTGAAGCCCTAACTCCCGCGGGCAATACCACGGAACGCCATGTGATCCAAGCGCTGGCGGAACACGTCCTTGCACTGGGGCGTGAGCGCGCGCGCGACATCTTCACCCAATTGTGCGGCAGCACACCGCCGGATATTGACACGGCGGGCGTCCTGCAGGATTTCCTGCGCGGTGCGCTGATCAAAGCCGGCAAGCCCGACTCCGCGCCGGAACTGCCGGAAGCCTTCGAGCCGCTCCCTCACATGGTGGAGCTGTATCTCGACATGGGGGCGATCCCCACCTATCCGATCCTCGGCAATCCCGTCACAGAAGTGGAAGAGAACATCGCGGCCTTGCTGGCGCGCCTGGAGACGTACAAGATTTTCGCCGTGGAAGTCATCCCGAACCGTAACACGCGCGAGCGGTTGTTGGAGATTGTGGACGCCGCGCGCGCCGCGCAGATGCCTGTCTTTACGGGCACCGAGCACAATACCAAAACACCCGGGCCGCTGGTAGACAAGTTCTCGCGCGAAGAGCCGTTCCGTACCGTGTTCTTTGAGGGCGCGCTTGTGGCGCTGGGGCATGCCGCAGAAGTTGCCGCGGGCCGCGACGGCTATGTGCGCGCCGACGGCTCTTTGCGCTTCGCCGACCGCGCCGAAGGCTTGGCCTATTTCCGCGCCAAAGGCCACGAGGCGTTTCAACGCTTCCGTACAGCGGCCGCGTGAAGGCATCTCGCAACGACCGGAGACCGCCTGCGATTGATCAAGCATGTGACCACTTCACCGCAAGGAGGCAGACATGATGAACGTTGTAGCATTTGATCTCGGCGCCAGCAGCGGGCGCGCCATCCTCGGCAGCTTTGACGGCTCGCGCTTGTCGCTGCGCGAACTGCACCGTTTCCCCAATCAAATGGCCAAAGTGCGCGGCCATCACTATTGGGATTCCCTGCGCTTGTTTGCGGAAATGGAAGCGGGCCTCAAAAAAGCCATGCAGGAAGCGCAGATCACCTCCATCGGCATTGACACATGGGGCGTGGATGGTACATTTGTTGGGCCTCACGACACGATCGTCGGCATGCCTTTCGCCTACCGTGATTTTTCCACGGAAAATATGGAGGCGTGCCTCGCCGCCTTTGGGCGTGAGTGGCTCTTCACCACGACGGGCATTCAGTTCTGGCCGTTTAACACGCTGTTTCAATTTTACTGGCACATCCAGCACCGCACGCCGGCGCTGGCGCAGGCCGAACAATTCCTTTTTTCGCCCGATTATTACCGCTATCTCTTCACCGGCGTGCGCGCCACGGAGTACACCATTGCCTCGACCTCACAATTGCTGGATGTGCGCACGCGCGCATGGTGTGCCGAGATTTTCGAAAAACTCGGCATGCCGCTCAGCCTGATGGGTAGGCTGATTGAGCCGGGCACGCGCTGCGGCACGGTGGAGGAAACATCCGTGGCCGCCATTGCCGTGGCCGGCCACGACACCGCGTCGGCCGTCGTGGCTGTGCCCGCCGACCGCGCGCGCAGCGACTGGGCATGGATGAGTTCCGGCACCTGGACCATCATCGGCATCGAGACGGATCAGCCTGTCACCACAATGGACGCCTGCACCAAAGGCTTTTCCAACGAAGGCGGGCTGCACGGCACGACACGTTTCTTGAAAAATATCATGGGCTTGTGGCTGACGCAGGAATGCGTGCGCATCTGGCGCATGCAAGGCCACGAATACACGTTCCCGGAGATTAACGAGATGGCGCGCACCGCGCCCAGCACCGCGCGCATCAACGTCAACGACATGCGCTTTTACAATCCGGAGAACATGATTGAGGAGATTCAGAAGGCGTGCCGCGAGAGCGGGCAGCCCGTGCCGCAGACGCCCGGTGAAATTCAGCGCTGCATTCTCGAGTCATTGGCGGATGCGTATGCCGTGGCGTTAAAGGATTTGCAGGCGCTCTCCGGCCGTACATTCTCCACGCTGCACATCGTGGGTGGCGGCTGTCAAAATGAACTGCTCAATCAGATGACAGCAGATGCGTGCGGTGTCACCGTCGTGGCCGGGCCGGTAGAAGCCACGGCCACGGGCAACATTATGATGCAGCTCGTTGCCAACGGCGCTCTCACCACGCTGGACGCCGCCCGCGACGTCCTGCGCGCCTCATTTCCGGTGAAGGTGTATCAGCCGGCGCGATAAGCCGCGGGCGCGGGCGCGCCGGAGCTGCGCGGCGCACTTCAGACCTGTCCGTTGTCAGGCCCGCGGCCAGACGCGGCATCCGGCGGCTGCCGCCGCGCGCGCCCCACGTGCCGCGCCAGCATCACCACGCCGATAATTACAAAAATCGCCGGCCAGTCCTGATCCCAGTTCAGGCGCCATTGAATAATCCCGCGGTTGGCCAGCCACAGCACGGCGCCAACCACTATCCACACCAGCGCCCACACGATCTGCCGCACGTCATGAAAACGCCCCACGCTCATTTTTCCTCTTGTGACATGGGTTATCCTGACTTCCGCTGTAATGCATTGAGGTGCGACAAACACGTGCGGAAGTTAAATGATCACCCGCACCGTGTGCACCCCGCTGCGCAAATCCGGCAGGACGGTGCCGGCGAGCTTTTTGCCATCCAGCGTGATCTGCTGCGCGCCGCGGCACCGGCCCGCCGTGTTGTCAAGCTCAATCACATACCGCGCGCCGCGGAACGTGCGTTCCACCTTCGCACGCGGGATTGTTTTTGTCAGGCACGGATCGATCAGCAGGCCGTCATAGCTGCGCCGCGCGCCCAGTATCCACTCCACCAGCAGCATGGTCATCCACGCCGCCGTGCCCGTGCGCCACGGGTAGCCAGCCTGGCCGTAGACATACTGGCACATCGAATACGAATTGGTGAACGAAAACGGCTCGGCGCCGGACCGGCTGACGGGATTTAACGGATTGTCCGGCGCAACTTTGACAAACGTCTCCCACGCCTGTTCGGCCCGGCCCAGCATGCAATCGGCCACGCCTTTGAAACCGGCAGCGTGATTGTAACACCCGCCGTTCTCCACGTGCCCAGGCATGGAGTTCGACATCCGCCCCACACGCGGGTCGTAGTGCGAAAATCCGGGGACGCAAATGCGATACCCAAGATCACAACGAATTAACTCGTCCACGGCCGCCATACACTGCGCCGCGCGCTCGGGCGGCGCGGTCTGCGACAGAATTGCCCAGCTTTGTGTGTTGAGGAAAATCTTGCCCTCTTTGTTAAGGTGCGTGCCAATTTTGTAGCCATCGCCGCAGATCGTACGCACATACCAGTTGCCGTCCCAGGCCACGTCGTTCAGGCGCGCCATGAAAGTGGCGTGAATGGCGCGCGCTTCCTCCTCCACCGCGCGGTCGCCGCGCCGCCGCGCCAATTCGGCCACTTCCAGCGCGCCGTAGCACAGCTGTTGTGTCACCATGACGCTCTCACGCTCGCCCGCTTCTTTCGTGGCTTCCAAGCCATCATTCCAATCGGCGTGATGCTGATTGCACAAGCCGTGGCGGCCCGTGTCGTTGGCCAGAAAACGCATGGCGCGCAGCATGTGGTCCCAGACCGTACCTGTTTCGCTGCTTTCAAAATACGGCACGCGTTCTTCCAGCAGTTCCATGCGCCCGCTTTCCTTGATTAAAAGCGGAATGGCCAGCATGGTCCAGGCTGGTTTGTCGGAATACTGCAACCGGTTAAGCGGCCGGAAGCCGTGCGGCACGCGCCCATCGGCATATTGCGATGCCAGCGCGCGCAACAGATTGGCTTCCGCCGCCGCGTAGTCCGCCATGGCCAAGCCGCAATCATTTTGCAGGTTGTCGCGAAAGCCGCTCTTGTTGATCAAATACGAATACATTTGCTTCTTGACGAAGATGTTGATCAGGCCGTCGTAATGCGTGGTGCCCGTCTGCACGCGGAATGCCGTGGCGCGGCTGGTTTCGATGTGCATCTGCTCAGCGCACAAGGCGTCAATTTTTTGCGGGGACAGCTCAGCCCGCAGGGCGCGCACGTCATCAGGCGACTCAGCCTGGCCTAAGAGGAAATCCACCCGGCCGGCCGCGCGCGGCGCCAGGGTTATTTTTGTTTGCACGACACCCGCGCAGTCCGGGCCATAGCCGGGCTGGTTGTCGCAGTTCCAACCCCACAACAATTTAGGCGTGCCGAGGCAATATTCGCTGCGGGTAAACTGGTCGCGGTAGCCGTTGCCGGCAAAGAAATGTTGCAGCGCAACTAAGTACCCCTTAAACCGCGGACTAGGCACGCTGGTATTACGATTGGTAATAAAAGTGCCGCCAATTTCCGGCAGGACTTCCGCATAATTTTCTTTGCCAACATAGCGGCCTTCGGCATCGCAGCCGGTCAATTGAAACATGGCATAGCCAAAAATGGAGAGCTGGCGCGGCCGGTCAAGCAAATTTTCCACGGAGATAGTCCAGATTTCCATGGCATAGCTGCGCGGCACGAAGACACGCTGCGTCACGCGCAAGCCATTGCATTCACCGGCTATCTCGGTTTTGGCCGCATAGAAGCGGCATTGTTTGTTCTGCACCTCCTGGGGCAGCGGCGCGCCCCACGGGCAAAACGCCACACCGTTTTCGTCATCGCGAATGTAGACATATTTCGAGTCCCAGCCCACCAGTTCACACGTGACCCCGCGGCCGTCGCGCACCCGCACGGGGCCGTCGCCGATGTTGCTCGTCTCGGCATACACTTCGTGCTCGCCGATCTGGTTGTAGTGAATATTGCGCCACTTGCGCGGCGGCTCTTGTGTCAATACAAAACACTGCTGGGCCTCGTCGAAATAGCCGTAGTTGTTGATGGTAGACATGGGGAGGGATTTAGCATTTACGATTTACGATTTACGATTTACGATTTACGATTTGGGCAGATTAACCACCAAGACACGCAGACACGAAGAAGACGTCCGCCCGCTGGGAGCGCCGGCAGCTTGCCGGCATCATGCCCTGCGGAAACGCATGCGCCACCGATGCGCGCAGGCGTTGGAGGGACGCCGTCCCGGCGTCCGCATGCGGCGCGGAAAGGCATCGGCACAACGTTCGCAATCGTGTGTATGCGGAAAACGGACGTGGGGACCACGTCCCTCCACTTTTTTCCTTGACAATCAACATTTTTTGCCGTGTGCACTCAACATTTTTTGTCGTTTGAACATCTAACTGTTCCGTGCCTCTCATTGTGTGACAACGGTGATGTCGTTGCGCTCGTCACACAACTCGCAGGGAATAAGATGATCATCGAGCTGGCGGCCGTTGAGAATCACCAGCGCTGCGCCGGTGCCGCGCCGCCCGCGCAACAGCGTGATGTCAAATTGTTTGCCGCGGAACATGCGGCGCACCCGCACCTCTTTCCACGCGCGCGGCAGGCACGGCTGCAGACGCAGGCCGTCATACTCCGGCTGAATGCCCAGGATGCTGTGCGTGGCGGCGTAATACGCCCACGAGGCAGTGCCCGTCAGCCACGGTGTGCGCGATACGCCAAATTGTGTGCTGTATTTGCTGTGCGTAAACTGGCAGTGTACATACGGCTCTATTTGCCGCACTTCGGCGTGGTCGTTGTACGCCGCGGGCATGAACGCGCGATAGTACTGATAGGCACGCTCGGCATTGCCCAGCAGGCATTCCGCCATCACGGCCCACGGCTGCGGCTGCGAGAAAATGCCGGCGTTTTCCTTCGTGCCTTCGTTGAACAACACCGCGCGCACGACCTGATGTGGCGTGGTGCGGTAGGGCGGGGCACAGAGCATGATACCGTAGCGTGTGGCCAGGCGCTGGTGTACGGACTTCATGGCGGTGGCAGCTTGTTCCGGCGTGGCCGCGCCGCTGATGACAGCCCAAGCTTGGGCATTGAGATAAATGGCGCCTTCTTGTTCCGTGTGCGCGCCGATCACCGACCCGTCTTCGCGAAATGCCCGCACAAACCACTTGCCGTCCCACGTATGCTGCTGAATCGCAGCGTCCATTGCCGCACGCTGCTCATCCGCCCAGCGCGCCTCGTCGTCGCGGTGCAGGCGGCGGCAAATCTCTGCATACACCTGCAGGCCGTAGCGCAACTGAAACGCCACAAACACGCTCTCGCCGCGATAGCCCAGGCGCAAGCAGTCATTCCAATCAGCATCCAGGCCGCACGGCAAGCCATGCGCGCCGCGCCGCTCGAGGTTGAACTGCAGCGCCTGCCGCAGATGCTGCACCACCGTTGCCTCGCCGTGATCGGCATACGGCAGGACTTTGTCGTAAAACTCCAGCCGGCCCGTCTCTTTTACGTATTCTGGTGCCGCAAAGAACAACCACAAACAGTCATCCGAGCGGTAGGCATGCTCGGGCGGTGGCTGCTCATGCCCGGGCCGGTGGGCAAACGGTTTAACCACTGGCATGGCGCCGCCGTTGGCCAGCTGGCCCGTCAGCATCAGCTCCAAGCGCTGCCCAACTGCGTCTGGCATCAACGGCAATGCGCCCATGAAATCCTGCACCGTGTCGCGGAACCCCAGCCCATCGCGCTCGCCTTGATACACCAAGCTCGCCGCGCGCGACCACGTGAAGGTGATGCAGCAATTGTAGGCGTTCCACACATTGATCATGCTGTTGAACTCTTTGTCAGGCGTGCGCACATGCAGCGCGCCAAGGTAGCCGTGCCAGTGCTGCTTAAGCGCGTCCAGCTCGGCCTGCGCGCGCTCCCACGTGCCGAACGCGCGCTTGACGGCGCGCCCTTCCACCGCCGCATCGCCGATGCCCAGCATGACGACGAGTGCTTTGCTTTCGCCCGGCGCCAAATCTATCTCCGCCTGCAACGTCCCGCACATATTGTCGCCATACGCCAGCGAATTGCCGCACGTGCCGCGCTCGACCGCCAGTGGGTTGGCATACGAGCGGTATGGCCCGATGAACGCTTCGCGCTTGGTTTCATAGCCGCTCACCTTCGCCCCGGCCAGGGCGATGAACGTGCGGCGGCATTGATCGGCGTTCTGGAAGTTCTCTGGATCGGGCTTCAGATTGCCGAGCACATGATGGCCAATAATGCCGTTCTGATACGTGGCTTTCACAATGTGCTGCGAGTATTGCATGTTGACCATGTCATGGTACACGCGCCACTCGCTGCTGAATTCGACGTAGGTGAAGACCGAGAGTGTGCGCGCTTTCTTGCCCGTGTTAGTGAGGCGTAGCAGCCAGTATTCAAAGGTTTGGCCGCGCGGGACGAAATACGTGCTTTCGCTGGCGATGCCATCATAGAGCGACGTGATGATGGCATAGCCCGTGCCAAAGCGGCAGGTGCTTTTGTAGTGCTTGAGATCCTTCCCCACCGGCTGCCATGAGGCCGACCAGTAGTCGCCGCTAGCGCGGTCGCGCAGATAAAAATAGCGCCCGGGCTGATCGGCCGGCACGCCCAGCGGCCGCGCGCGCATGAAGCGGCCCTGCGCGCCGGATTTGTAAAAACTGTAACCGCCGGCATTGTTGGTAATGATCGCGCCATACTCGGTCGTGCCGAGATAATTGCTCCATGACGCCGGTGTGTCGGGGCGGGTTATAACGTATTCTTTCGCGGCATCGTCAAAGTGGCCGTAGCGCACCGTATGCTCCTAATCTTGATGAAAGACTTCCTGCAGCTCCGTGGCGGCCGGGCTGTTGTCAGGATTCGACGGCATGATATCGCTCATGTAGGCCCACCATTTTTGGCATTCAGGCGTTTGTGCGATGGCAGCCCAGCGCTCTTCACTTTCGAGTTCAACATAGCCGAACAACTGGTGTGTTGCAGGATGCAGGAAAATAGAGTAGTTGTGGACACCATGTGCGCGCAGCACGTCTGCTAATTCGGGCCAAATGGGATTATGCCGGCGCTGATATTCGGCGTGCTGGCCAGGATGAACCTGCATGACAAACGCTTTGCGAATCATGGCAGTGGCAGTTGTTGGTTGCATGCGGCAACCAGCGCCGCACACGCCGCTTATCAGGCAGCACGTGAATTATAGCATATTAACGCGGGCAAGTGAAGCCCGCGATTACCCCCAGTTCCGGCGACTTTTGGAGCGCGGGCAGCGACGCCGCCGCTTTTTCAGGCAGAAGCGCAGCTTCCGCCGCGCGCACCATGCGCGCCACCGCTGCTTTTTCTAATCGCTGGAACTGGGTGACAAACAGAACAGCGTACTGCTTCAGCGCACAGACGAACGTCCGTTCGTGCCGTTGCGGGAGACGTCAGCGCGCACCTGGCACGTGGAGATGCTTTGCATATCCACGTCACCCCACGGTATGTATGTGCAGCAGCATGGCGCCGCAGAGCTCCGTGTACAAACGACAGTTTTTGTCGTGTGCAGACGACAAACAATGTCGCATGAACGCTGCGGCGCGCGTGAGCCGGTGACCGGCGGTCGCGGAAGCGGTCTATACCATCGTTGGTTGCGCGTCTCTGCATGCGCCATGCTGAAACAAGCACGGTGGCCACCTTCACAGTGACGGGCGCAATTTTGTGAGAGGTGGCACGCGCAGCCGCCGGGCTGCGGTCACAGTGCCAATAGACCTACTAACACCCCAATCACGGTGGTGATGACACCGCTCTCCGTCCGCGTCAATGTCGCACCCGTCATCGTTCCACAAGCGTAATCAATCCAGATAGCCTCAGCAGCGTCTGGCGGCCTATAGCCGTCGTAGGCCAAATCCCATGAGACGGTTTTGTTTCGCCCAACATCACATGTCTCGACATCCGAAAATTCCCCGTATACGGTTCTGTCGAAAATGTCATATACGTACATTCCGTCGCGACAATTACGACGGCGCCATCTGTTTACTTTCAGCGTGTGTTCACCAACATAGAGACCAGGTTCGACTGCGCCGTGATAAAGATTTATGCATGTGCGCGGCTCGCCTCTATATTCATAGTTTCCGTCGAATGAGCGAACCGGTCCTTGATTACCATTGTCTGGCTCGCGATTGCCATTAGCCATCCATGGATCAGCCAATGTCATCGCGCCTTCGACTGCTTTTTGGACCAGCCAACCGTGATCTTCTACAGCGCCGGCAATGTGCGCAAAAGCGCCTATGGCAATGAGCAGACAGCTTAATTGAACAGAGTTCTTTATCGTAGCTCCCTGTGTGTTATGGTTACTGCCGCCGTGCCACAGTGGCACGGAAGCATGCTGTTTACTTCGCCAGCACGCCAAACCCCTGCGACAGGATTGACTGGTGCTTTTCATTGCGTTGGCGCACACGCTGGCGCACACCCTCTGGCACTTCATAGTCAGGATGCGCGTCAAGAAAATGCGCCGCCTCGCCGAACTGGCCGTTGTTACATAACTCCTGCACGTAGAGCGCGGCGGCCGTTTGCACATAATGAGCGCGGGCAGCGGGCGGAAAAATGCTACTATGTGCCGTGACCCAGTCATGATAGACGCGCGCGGCAGCAGCGCTCTGTTCAAACGCGCGTGACATGTTATAGAGTTCCACGCGGGCCTGCAGCAGGAGCGCCATGGCGCCGGCATTATCTTCCTTAAGCGACCGTGCTTGACCATCACGCAGCGCCTGTTCGTAAATCTGCGCCGCGTCGGCGGCCCGCCCGTGGCGCATGGCAAACTCACCCCACAGCCTGCCAAGAATCAGGGCTGCTTCAGGATCATGATGCAGGGCGTAGTAGTAATTACTAAGAAAAACGGTGCCAGCCTCATAATTGCGACACCAGGCGACAATCGCGTGAGCGAGGTCGCCGCGTTGATTCGTGGCCGCCAGGAACGCCGTCCATGCCTGCTCAACGCGCAGATTTTCAATGCAGCGCTGGTCAATCCCCGGTATGTGCGTGCCTGTGAGGTGAGGCATCTGGTCGTGCAACAGGTCAGCGTACTTTGCCACAGCTTGGTATACGGCGGCAGCCAGGTCTTTCGTGGCAGGCATATCCAGTGCATGTGTCTGTGCCGTGTCAGTGACTGCGCGCGCGTGTGGGGCTGGGGATACCGGCTTGCGGGATGTGTGCTCCGCTCCGCGCCAGCCGCAGCCCAACATGAGCATTGCGGCAATCAGGACCACGCACCTATATGCAATACCACTCACTGCTGCCACTCCACGACGCGAACATACGACGTCGGCGCGCATTCATCATACGGGATGGCGCGCACATGATGATACGCGGTCACCGGCAAAGGTTGCGGCAGAACGAGCGGACTACGCACGATCACAAAGGCGCACGTATCTACGTGGGGCGCAAGACGCGCGGCGCGGGAAAACATTCGGTCGCCGGCCACGCGGTCATCATGCGTGCCGTCGTCGAACAGTGCAACTGCGTGCTGTCCGCCGCCCCAGTTGTCCAAGGTGCCAATCACATGCGGCGATGCCGTGTCTGTGCGGTGCAGTTCACATTCTGCTACGATGGTCATGGCAATGTCCCGCCGCACGCCCGTGTAGAGAGGGACTTCATTTGTGTGGTGAAACTGCACGGACTGCGAAAACGGCAGCGCGGGAGGCGTTGCACACGCGTGAGCATACGTTGGATAGACATTCCATTCAATGCGTGACATTCCGCGTGGCGCAGCGACGCGTGCTGTCCACACGTTGCCGTCCGCACCAAACCAAGCAGGGTACTCCCCTTTGTCCGCCCGGCGTATGCGTACCACGCCGGCCTCCCAGCTCGTGCGGAGGTACGCCACCTCAACCCGGGTTGTTTGCCAGGCAGACACGTCGCAGTAGAACACCACCGCGCATGGCCCGTCACCACGTGCCACGTTCTCCTTCGCCATGGCAACAGCGTACGTGACGAGCTGCGCATATTCAGGCACTGCGGGAATGGTCAGCGCGTAGCCTGTCAGCCAGCGATCCAGCCGTTCATTCAGTTCATCATCAAGAGCACCTTCACGCCGCATGGTGAACAGTCTCATTGCTGCTTCATTGAGTGGCATAAACGCTTGTGTCTCATTACGCCAGGCAGGGATGCCGCATCCAGGTTTGTCGTACAGTGCGCGTTCAAGCGCGGTCATGAGCTGGCCGGCGCGATGTGTGTTCGCGTCGTGAGAGCCCACGGCAAGCAGGCGGCGATAGGCGTCAAATGCCGGCATGAGACGTGGCACATCAAATAGCGCCGCAACGCGGCTGACGGCCTCTGCGGTGTTGGTGAGTGCGCCTGTCTCGCGCATCTGTTCGAGCACAAGGCGGGCAGTTTTCATGCGTTGTCCGTGTGGCGCGAGTGCAAGGGCGTGCGCGAGGGCGTCCATGCCTGCATCAACGTTGCCTGCGCGCAGCAGATGTTCCACGCGTAGCAGATAGAGATGAGCGGCGTGCTCGGGAGCCCGCATCATGCCTTGTTGTTCGCGGTGCAGGCAGCGTACGGCATCTTCCAGCGCGCGCGCTGCGCGTGCGCGTGCTTGCGGCGTACGCGTCGCGAGATACTGTTCCATCGCAGCCAGGCGGTACCACACAAACCATTCTGCAGTATAGCCATTGATGAACGTGCCACGCCGTTGCTCTTCAGGCATGGCCAACACCGCAGAGTAGTGGCGGACTGCTGCAGCGGCGTCGTCATGGCGTTCTGCCATCAACCCTGCAACAACGGCTGCCTCGCAGGCCGATGTCACGCTGTAGCTCCGCACAGATTGGCACGGTGGCCGTGTTGTCACCGCAATCCACTCATGTGCAGACTGCCACCCGGCAGGTGGCCGGGCCTCGCCAATGGGCGGATGTGCCCGATCCACGCACCACTCAGGATACACAAAGGCACACTTGATACGCTCGCACAACAAACGTGTCACAAGCCCTATGGTGGTGGTATTCAGCGGCATAGCAGCTGCACCGTCGCCGAGGAGGTGGTGCAGCCGCTTCACATCATCGCCTGCAAAAAGGCGAAGATACGGCGATACTGCGTCAAGAAACGCCTGCACTTGTTCAGGCCGTGGAGCGACGCTGAACGAGTGCAGCGCATCCAGCCAGTATTGTACCGCCGCCTCGCGCTGCCCCCGGGCAGCGTTGACCATTCCGAGGATATGATACGGCTCCCAGCGGTAATCGGGCGCGCGTGCTACCGCTTCACGTGCGTGGTGTTCGATGCTATCTAAGTCCTCCAATAATAAGGCCTGCGAAGCGTATGCAATGTGATAGTCAGCGGCCACTTGGGCATTGGAGGCACATTGCAGCGCACACGCTGCCGTCATCGCCGCGTCAGCATATCTGTCACACTCGTAGAGGCTGCGTCCCAACCGCCACAGCGCCTTGGCGAGACTCACACGATCGTCTGCATTAGTTGTGACTATGGCGCCCAATTGCGCCCGCTGGTCACTGATGTTGCAGTACACATTTGGACAGCCATCTTCACCCGCCGCTACAACAACACCTGCGCACAGCATTAAGCCCGTGTAAACACATAAAGCTTGCACGGCCGTCCGCACGTGCACGCACGTGTAAGCTGAGTCCGGCAGTGAGCTCATGTGCATAGTGTAGCAAAAAAAGCAGAAAAAGCAAGACTTTATGATGGCTCAATTGGGACGATGAGAGAAAGTGGCGACGGCACAGCCGTCGCCACTTCTTCTGATCGCCGGCACTGGGTTACCCGCGCGCCGCCGTAATGATGTCCACGCCAACGAATGCCGCCATTCCTATGACGACGAAGAACGCATACAACACCAGCAGCGCGATCGCAGCGCCCGTGCTGCATGGTTTGGCGCGCACACGCTCCCAGACGGTTTGAACATGCGTGGCCACAAGCTGGAACGATTGTTGCCGTGCGGGCAGGTGTTGGCACACCATCATTACCACACGTTCCACCGGCCACGCGGGCATGTCGTGTTCCGTGGTTGCAGCGCACACCTCCGGCTCGGCGCGCAACGTCTGTGCGATGCGCGCCAAACGATATGAGGTGCGCACGGTGAGCAGCGACAGAACGGCGAATATTCCCAGCAGAATGGCACGCAGCACGGCTGACACTGCCACGAGCAGCACGCCTGTGATCACCTTGAATATGGCCTCACGTCTGGGATGATTAAGAAATATGGCGGCATCCAGCACACGGCCGCCATCCAGCGGGTGAAATGGCAGCAAATTGAACGTGTTGAGAAACACGAACGTCTTGGCAGCCATGGCAAGGAGCGGTTCATTGGTGACCACGTAAGCCAAGCCGGCCATCATGCCAATGACAATGCCGGGGACCGGGCCAAGCAGGCACACGACCGCGTGCGCGGCGCCTGAAGGTGTGCGCGCCCGCCCTGACACGGCCGCGCCAAACAACGGGATGAAGAACATCTGCACATCCGTATAGTTCAAGAGCTTCATGCCGATGTAATGCCCGAGTTCGTGCATCAAGAGTGCACCAGTGAGCACAACCACACCTGTAAGCGACTTGCTGAACAGACCAAAACTGGCAAATAACAGGAGTGTGAAGAGGAGAACCATAAGTTGTTGAAACGGCCGCCGGGTTGTGTGCGCCCGCGATGCGAGTTCATGCACGACGCATGCGGCAAGCTGTTGTGGCTGTGCAGGCACGGCCGCGTCACCGGGCGGGGCGTTTGCATCCGCCACCACCCCCGCGGCGGGTGCAACGGCGCTGGGGTCAAACCATTGTGTACCAATCAGTTGCAGGGCGCGCTGCGCATATTCTTCGGGCGCGCACACGGTGGCAAAGAGACAACCAGGCGCGGACGTGATACGGTAGGGGATGCTGTGTGCATCCAGCCACTGCGCGGCGCTCTGGGCGTCGTCATATGATGCGAAACTGCGGATCGGACTGTAGTTCATGATGCTCCTTTCGCATCATTGTAGCAATGCACGGTGTGCGGGTCAACTGTAGGCAGGTGAAATGCCGGTATGAAAGGACGCCGCGTGCTCGTCACACCAGTTTCACAATATTTCGACTTTATTGTCGTCATAATAATACGGGTTGTTCCCTGCCGGCGGTGCGCCGGCGTAACGAAAGGCAATAAAAGGAGCTTTCGATGCGTGCGATGATGATGGTGGTGGTGGCGGGCATGCTGCTCGTGGCTGTTGGTGGCTGCGGTGCGCGCCCTGACATGGAAGTGCGGAATGCGCTGCAGTCTTTGCAGCAGTCGGTTGAGCAGCTCGGCGCGCACTGGCAGGCGCAGATAGAGCTGTTGAGCAACCGCGTCGCCGCGCTGGAGAAGCAGCAGGAACGCGTGACAGCGATGAAAGCCGATGCGTCGTTTGCGGATGACATGGTGATCGCTTCGATGACAACCTTGGAGGATGAAGTGTCACGGCTGGCGCGCATCATGGATACGACCGGCATTGAACAGGCGGCCACAAATAATGTAGACCCGCAGGCGCTGCGCGATGTATTGACGGAATATAGCGAGCGCCGGCAAATCGCCCAAGTGCAGGAGCGCATGCGCCAGCGTAATGAAGAACTGCATGCAGAAGACCACAAGGTGTATGGCGAGGAGCTGCACCGCTTGTATGAGCAGGCGCGCTTCCGCTGGGGGCGCGGCCGTGGCAACGACGAGGAGCGCGAGAAAGCGTTTCAGGAATTGGCACAGAAATATCCAGAGGCGCACGCCACAGCGATCATTGCCGCGGAGCGTGCCATCGGTGCGTTGTTCCGTGACAATATCGAGGAAGCCGAACGCTACTATACGTTTTTGCAGAGCAACCCGAAATTTGCCGGCACGGTGACTGACTGGGGTGTGGAAGCCTTGCCATCTATCCAAGCGGGCTTGGCGCGCATGTATCTGCGGCAGAACCGGCCGCAGGACGCTGAACGTCTGATCAATGAATTAGAGCAGCAGTACGGCGACCGGTATATTTTTACGATGGGCGGCGGGCGGCGCGGGTTTGGGCCGCGCTGGGAGCGCGGCAGCTCTATCGCGCAGAGCCTGCGCGAACGCTTGTAAGATGCCGAGGAAAAACATCCTGCCACAGCTTGTCTCCCTTCAGCATGTGAGGCGCGGGACCGGCATCCGCATGTGGCGCTGAAAAGCATTGATACAACGTTCGCACTCGTGTGTGCGCGGCGAGGGCCGTGGAGACCACGGCCCTCCACGCAGGTACGGACCTTTGTCACCGATGCGTATGCTACGTGATGTGTCAATTCTATTGTGATAACGTTGATATGTCCCTTATGTCCCTTATGTCCTTTATGTCCCTTATTGCCTTGTCAGGAAAATCCAAAGCAAAAAAAAAGCCCCCGCGGTGCGGGGGCCTTTGTTGATTCGAATTTAGGTTACGGCAATGGGAACGGCAGCTTGGTGAGATCAACTGGGGCAACTGGGGCAACCGGAACTGGGCTGCTCTTCGGGCTCCAGTCTGCCGGGTTTGGAGCTATGACGCCATCACCCGCAGCGCCGCCTTTCGCAGCGAGTTTCGTCTTGCCCGTCTTGCCCGGCGTAGCATACAGCACCACATTGCCCGCAGTGCCTTTGCACTTCAGGCCTTTGACTTTAGTGGGGATGCCGGGCGTGCCGATATAGCCATACTTCTGATTGCCCGGGGCGCCGAACAGACCGCCCACGGTTGTCACAGCACCAATGCCCGAGCCTTTCGAGCTGTTGCCCGCCACATTGCCGATGGAGGCCGCGCTCACGCCCTTCAGCGTGCCCGCCAGCACGGTGCCGATCGTCACGCCTTTCAGCTTGAAGGCCACGCCCTTCGGGCCGCCCGCGGGCTGATATACGGCGAAGAAACCTGCCAGTGAGCCATTCGCCGGCGCGCCGGACAGTGTACCGACCGCGATGGTGCCGACGTCCGTAATGCCTTTTGCCGAAACGGCGCCAACTTTGTCAAGCAGGATGTGTGTGCCCGCCGCCGTGCCGCCCAAAAATTGAATCTTGGAGGCGTCCGTGCCGCCCGTGGCTACCAGCCAGATACCGGCGTTGTTGGTAACCTGATTCACATCATACGCCGCCTTGGTCTTGACATTGATACCAAAATCGCTCCACGTGCCGGCATACACCAGCGCCGCGAGCACCATTGCCAAACATGCAATCACTTTCACGTACTTCATAAAACTCCTTTCGAGTCTAACGATTCAACAATCATATATTTTGCGTGACTGCCCGGTGCAGCCATCGCATCTATCGAAGGCCCGCATGGTCTAAGCGCATGCTGAACCTTTCCCGATGTATTGTTCACCTGTAGTATAGCACATTCTTTGGCAAAAGTCAAGCCCCCCCCTTTTTTTGACCCAACTAGTAGCCTGATGCGCGCGGGGTAAAAGGGCAGCGAGGCCGCTGCCCCTCCAATTCTGCATCTTGGAAAATCTTGGGCATCATGGAATGCGCACCGTCTGGCCCACGCGCAGAGTGGGCGACGTGGCGCCATTGTAATCCATCAGCTTTTTGGTGCTGACATTGAACTTGCGGGCGATTTTGTAATAGCTGTCGCCCGGTTGCACGCGATACGTGCGCCCGCTGCCGGTACTGGTTGTGCCGGTGCCGCTCGAGAGTGCAGCTGCGCCGCCGGGGATGGTAAGCCGCTGGCCAACCCGCAGGACGCCAGTGGGGCTGATGTTGTTGGCGCTGGCCAAGGCGTTGACTGTGGTGCCGTGACGGCGGCTGATAGACCAGAGGGAATCGCCACGTTTGACGACATAGGTGCCTCCGGGCGCACCCCGGCTGCCACTGGACGTACGGGCGCTGCCCGTGTAATCCGGATAGCCTTCGCTGATGGGCGGCAGCGGCGAGACATACCCGCCCTGAGTACCTGCCAGCGTGCCGGCCCGGCTGCCCGGCACGGGCGTAAAGGCAGGCGCGGCAGGCCTGGTGGCTTCGGGCGGCAAGTTATCGGCCCCGGTGGCAGTGGCGCCGGCGCCGGCGCCATAGTCATCGGCCAGAATGTCCTGATCCACCTGGTCGGCGGGCGGCGCGCTGCTGGTGTCGCCCACGTAGGTGTCGTCAGGCGGCGGCTGCGCGGAAGTGTCTTTTTTGGTTGAACACGCGGTGGCAAGCGCAAGCAGCCCCACAGCGAGGCAAGCGAAGATGCAACGTTTCATACTCAGTCTCTCGTTTATGTTAGTGTAACCGCGTTCTGCAAATATTATAGCACAGCGGATGTATTTTCGCAATGGGGGACTCCCCCAGATCCGGCGACTAGCAACACAGGCGTGGAGGGGCAACGGCCTCGTTGCCCTTTTACCCCGCGCGCATCAGGCCGCCGAGGCCGGCGGCCCTCCCTAGTCGCCGGATTTAGACTCCTCCCAGATCCGGCGGCTCCTTTTGGGCTGCGTGCCGTGGAAGGCAGCACGTGCGCTCTCCGCGGGGTACATCATGCGCGGGATTTGCGCGCCTTGCCGGTGCGCGGCGCTGGTGGTGCTGCCGCGTGGCCGGCGAAAAAGGCTTCTACTTGCGGAATGATGTCGTCCAGCGGCCCTGCGGCGCGCGCGCATTCAGGCAATGATTCCAAAAACCACTTGCCGTAGTATTTGCTCAGCACGCGCTGGTCGAGGATCGCCACCATGCCGTGGTCGGTGGCAGTGCGGATCAGGCGGCCAAACCCCTGGCGGAATTTGATCACAGCGAGCGGCACGGTGTATTCGAGGAAGGAATTGCCGTTGTGCTGGTCAATGTATTCGGTGCGCGCTTCGATGACGGGATCGGTGGGGACACGGAAGGGCAATTTGGTGATGATGACAGAGCGCAAAGCGTCGCCGGCGACATCTACGCCGGCCCAGAAGCTGTCGGTGCCAAAGAGCACGGCGTGCGGGGTGGAGCGGAAGCGGCGCAAGAGCTCGTCGCGGTGCTCGGTGCCTTGCACAAAGAGGGGCATGCCGGCGGCTTCCAGTTCGTCGCGCAGATCGCGGGCGAGCTTGCGCAACAAGCCGTAGGAGGTGAACAAGACGAAGGCCGCGCCGCGGGTGATGTGCAGCAGGCGGAGGATGGCGCCGGGCAGGGAATGGGCGCCGGCCACAGCGGTCTTGCCGAAGCCGGTTTCGACGTCGGTGGGAATCGCCACGATGGCTTGGCGCTTGAAATCAAAGGGCGTGGGCAGGGCCAAGGTATGCACAAGGCGTGCGCGGCCAGCGGCGCCGGCCGTGCCGGCCAGGCGTTGCTTGTAGGCCGCCAGCCCGAGGCGCGTTTCAAAAAAATCAAATGAATTGCGCGAGGTCAGCGTGGCGGAGGTCATGATGACTGTGGGGAACTTCTCATACACATTGGCCACCATGGCATTGCTAATGTCAAGCGGCGCGCGGTTGGCGCTGACGTGCAGATAGGTGTCGTCCACGCGGGCTTCCAGCCAATTGACAAACTCTTCGCTCGTGTCCGTGCAGATCGCCTGGGCCACCTCCGCGAAGTATTTGAAGTGCTCGATGTGCGCGCCCACTTCCATCAGCGCGCCGAGCAGTTTTTCATCTTCCAGCGGGAGGTCGTTGATGTCTTTCAAAAGGCTGCCGGCGGAGGCAACAAACGCGCGTGTGGCCTTGGCAAGCGCGGTGAGGAGTTCTTGGGAACGCAGCCAAAGCTCGCCGCTGCGGCGCTCGGGCGTAATGCGGTACTGAATGGTGCCCTCTTCGTTGGCATGCGCGCTGGTGAGCAGCTTGGCCAAGCCTTCAAAACAATCATTAACGGCAAATTGCAGTGCGGCGAGTTCGACGGCGGAAAGGTGTTCGAGGCGTTCGATGAGCGCAGAGGCTTTCTCATCATCGCCGATTTTGCTGGCGCAGCGCAGCAGATGCGTGGCAAGCAGCGGCAGCGCGCCGGACTCCCCTGCGCGGCCGCGGCGGTGCAGCTGGCCGATGACGCGCAGAAACGCGCGGCGCGCAATGCTGCTGCCGAAATGATCCGTGGCCACTTCTTCAAGATTATGCGCTTCATCGAAAATGACGCGCTGATACTTGGGCAGCACGCTGGTGTCCGTCAGGGCAGTATTTTCGGCGCGCACGGCCAGGTCGGCGCAGAGCAATGAATGATTGGTGACGAGCAGTTGCGCGGTGGCGGCGTCGCGGCGGGCTTTGAAGACGAAGCAGTCGCGGAAGAACGGGCAGCGCACATTCGTGCAGGTGTCGGGCGTGGAGTTGACGCGCTCCCACACACGCGCGCGCGGGAAGAAGTTGAGCTCGGCCATGTCACCGGTTTTGCTCACGAGGGCCCAGTCAATCACCGCGCGCAGCTCGGCGCTGTCTTCGTCATGAAAAAGTTCTGGTTCATCCTCCACGGCATGCACACGGCGCAGGCAGACATAATTGTTGCGGCCTTTGACCAGCACCGCTTTGAAGTCTTTTTTGAAGGCGTGGCGCACGAGGGGCAGGTCTTTGCGCAGAATTTGTTCCTGTAAGTTGATGGTGTGCGTGGCGATGACCACGCGCTCGTTGTTCTGCAAGGCCCAGGCCACGGCAGGGAGCAGATACGCGATCGTCTTGCCCGTGCCGGTGCCGGCTTCGATGACGGCAATGGCGTCGTGATTGAAGGCCGTGGCCACGGCGCGCAACATGTCCAGCTGCGCCTGGCGGGGTTCATAGCGCGCCAGTGCGCGGGCCAGCGGGCCATCAGGGCCGGCCAGCGCCGCCAGCGCCTCAACGTCCAGCGGCTGCAGCACGGGCGGCTTCATCGGCTCGACCACGACGTAGATGTCCGTAACGTCGTTATTGACGATGAACGAGGCGATGCCTGAGAGCGCCGCAAGCGACGAGACGGAAATGTCGGCTTCGGAGGGCTCCAGCGGGCCGCTGGGATGATTGTGAATGGCGACGTCGCCGTAGCGCGCCTGATGCGTGAGCGCGGCGACGGAGATGGCATTGCCGCGCGCCAGCACGCCGGCGGACGTCACGCGTCCATCGGCATCGGTATGGCCGATAAAGAAGACTTCGCGGCCGCCCGCGTCGGCAATCGCGTTGCGCAACACCGCGGCGGCTTCATCGGAAATATAATCACTCACACGTGCCATGCGCGGCCAGACAAACAGGTGTGCAGGGCATGCCAGGAGCTGCACGGCGGTTCAAACGACATTGTGTGCCGTGTGCAAACGACATAATGTGTCGAATGAAAATCAGCCGGGTTCAGACGACATTTTTTGTCATTTGCAATCAACATTTTTTGTCGAATGAAGCGGGGACGGGCCTGCATGTCGTGCGCCTGTTATTCTGGTTGTGTAACGAGGACAGTTTGCATGCGCGGGTGAGCGAGCTGGCGGTTGATGGCCAGCAATTCGGGATAGTCGTCGGCCGAAATCACCGCGGGCTGCAAATCAACATCCTGGTGTACGGTGAAGGTGCGGCCGTCATCGGCGCGGGACGTGGCGATGCGCACGGTGCCCGCGTTGGCCGGCGCGGACCATAGGAGATCGCTGGGCAGAATATCCGCATCGGAAAAACCTTCCGGCATGTGCATGGTGATCGTGGTGCGCGCGCGGCGCGGTTCACTCCAATAATACGGATTGTCGCGCATGTCGGAGCGCACGCGCAGCATGCCGCCCACGCCGGCGGGCAGCGTGTAATACAGGCGCGCGGCATCGCGTACGGCATAGCGCGGGACGCGGACGGTCAGTTCAATCACGCCGGGATAGGTGTCGAACGAGGCGGACAGTGGTGTGACCACTTGCGCGCCCTGCGCCAGTTGTGCCACCCATTGTTCCTGCAGCTGGCGGCGTTCTTCGGGCTGCATTTCGGCAAACTGGCGTTTGAGCTCGCCGAAGGATGTGCCGTAGGCCAGGCTGCGCTGCGTGATGCGCGCCGTGCCGTCGGCGTCAATGGCCAGCGTATAGCTGGTTTCATCGCGGTCTTCTTTGCCGCGCGCGGCGGAAATGATCTCGGTTGCGCCATCGGGCAACACGAGGCCGAGACGGCCGTCATGGCGCGTGGCGCCGAGCTCGGCATATTGATCGGTGTCATTGAGATAGATCTGCTCGCCGTTCAGTTCCACGCGCACGAGGACACTGTCGAAGGTATCCATCTGCGGGCATTCGGCGAGCGGTTTGATCACGTCCGGCACACGCGGCGAGAACGAGGCGAGGACGAACTGGGGCGCGAAACCGGCGGCCCGCAGCAGGGCGGCGAGGAGGATGGCGCGGTCGGCGCTGTTGCCGTAGCCGTCCTTGAGGGTGACGTCGGCGGGCGAAAGCGCGGAGAGCGGCAGCTCATCGAGCGCGGGGCCGGCGAAGCGGATGTGGGTGGCAACGAAGTTGCGTATGGCCCGCAGTTTGGCCGTGGCGTCCGGCGCGGCGGCGGCCAGTTGTGCGCCGCGCGCGGTGGCGGCGGGCTGATTGGCCGCGGCGCGTTCCAGCGCCGCATGCACCTGCGCGGCGTACTCTTTCCATGTGCCGGATGACACAAACACCGCCGGATTAAAGCTGTACCACGGCGGCAGGGCATCTTCTTTGCGCACGGCGCGCTGATCGCTGGACGACCAGGTGTAGCGTGTCATGCCCTTGTCTTCGCGCTGGCGGGCGTCCATTTCATTTTTGTGTGCCACGTGCGTGTTCAATGTCACGCCCTGGGGCGCGCGTACCGTCACGGTTTTTTTGTCAATGGGATCAAAGCTGGTGAAGTATTCACGCGCCGAGAAGAACGGGCGGTTGCGGCAGGTGCGCTCAATGGTGTAGGTGATCTCGCTGTCAATATCCACGCCGGGCAGGCTGACAACAAGGATTTTGCCGGCGGGATAGCGCGGCGCGCTGGCCACCCAGCCCGCATCCATGACGTTGATTTCTTCGGGCGTGACACGGTGTTCCTTGCCATCCGCATCCACAATGCGCGCCGAGACCAGCCGCGCCTCTTCCCACACCGGGTTGTAGTGGATTTTTAATTCCGCATGTTGCTTTTTGCCGGCATAGGTGAGAATTTTCTTTTCCACCGTTTCTCTGGCCGTCCACGTCGTTGTGTTGGAAAGCGTATACACACTTTTGATGTTGATAAATTGCACATCTTCTGCCGGCACATATTCATAGGCGTTGGCGATGTCCTCGTCTTCGTGGAGTTCGGCCGCGGTGCGGTCACTGCGTTGATAGATGGGGCGTTTGCGGGCTTCGGCTTCGATTGTGCGGAGCGCGGTTTTAAGCTGGGCGTATTGGCTGGTGGAAAATTCGACGGCGTGCACAAGGAAGACCTGTGTGGCGGTCAATTTTGTGCCGGAGGCATGGATGGCGCGCTGCCATTCGAGCAGATCGGAGGAGACGCGCTCATAGTTCGGCAGGGCTACGGGCGGCCCGGCGGCAGCGCCCACGTCGAGCGTGATCGTTTCGCGAATACCGCAGGCGATGTCGGTGACCAGGGGATATCTGCGCGTCTCCAAGCCCGTCATGCGCAAGACCATATCGAGCAGCCCAAAGCGCGCGCCCAGCCAGGGCACGGGCAGGATAGTCAGGCGCTTCCCGTTGACGAGCATGTCGGGCGCGGTGCACGACAGGCGCACACTGATGGGCTTGGAAAGGTCCATCATGTCATCCGGCTGGATTTCAAATTCCGTCAAAGAGGCGCCGGGGAGGATATCTTTCATCGCGCCCTCAAAGTAGCGGCGGATTTGGTCGAAATCGAGCTGGGCAAAACCGCCGCGGTACGCGTTGTCATTCATGCCGGAGAAGCGCACGCGGGCATTGAGCGTGAGCGCGCCGCCGGGCGCGTAGCGGGCATGGGTGGTGATGTGCGCGAGGTTCTCTTCCGCCGGCACGACGGGCGTCGTGCGCAGCTGGTCGCCGCTGGGTTTGGCCACAAGATAACTTTTGTTGTTGAGATAGGCCGGCAGCAGTTCGCGGGTGTTTTCATCGGTGCTGTCCATGAGAATATACGCGCCATCCGCGTCTTCCACGGCGGTGATGGCGTGATTGAAATATGGCTCGGGCACGACCGGATCTTTTTTGATGTCAACGTGAATCAGCACCGGATAGGCTTTAAGCCCGGCGATGCGCAGCATGGAGACCAGCAAGGCGGCTTTGTCGCGGCACACGCCGTATTTGTTGTTGAAGGTGATGCAGACGTCGTGCGGCTCGTAGCCGGGCGCGGTATCTTCCATAGTTACGCCCATGTAGCGGATTTTTTGCGAGACATATTTGAAGATCGCTTCAGTTTTTTCGCGCGGGGTGGTGGCTTTGGCGACAAGTTTTTTGACGGTGTTGCTCATGGCGGGCGTGACGGCGCGCAGGCGCGGCTCGGACAAATTGTAGTACCAGCGCGAGACACTCGGCCAATCCGGAATGGTGCTAAGCAACAGATGCTGAATCGAGTTCAGCCCGGGCATGCCCGGCTCGGGATAGATGCGCGGCACATCGCGCGCGGTCCAGCGGTAGACGATGCCGGCCTTGACATTCATCTGGGTGAAGGTGACCGTGCCGCCCACGGGGTTTTTCAAGACGGTGTGTTTGAGCGGGCGTGTTGGGGGCGCCAGCACTTCGTAGCGGTAGTGGCGGATGGGCTTGGTGTCTTCCAATGGGGCGATCTCGGCCCACGTGTTGGGCACGCGCGCCTTGGTGATAATTTCGCGCGCCGCACAGCGCACCATGTCGCCTATCTCCAGCCCGGGTATACTAACTTTCAGCATCTTCATGTTCGGGTCGTAGATGTTCATGCTCATCTGCGATGTTTCGATCATGTCACGCCCTTGTGCGGCCAGATCGACGGGCGTGACGGTGCCGTCCGGCTTGATGATCTCGAGCCGCGTTACGAAGACGGTGCCGTAGGCGGTATCATAAAAGAAGGACAGTGTGCGCAACTCGCGGCGGCCTTTTTCCGTGAGGATTTTGTAACAAGTGTCATCGAGCGAGCGCGAGGTGCCATCGGCGTTGTAACGCACTTGCTCCCAGGCATCAACAATGACGGCGTCGGCATCAGGATAGGCGTTGGAGGTGACGGCAGCACCGGCGGCGCGCAGGTGATCAAGGGTGAAAAGTTCTGTTTTTTCCGCAGCGGGCGCGGCGTGCAGGCGCACGCTGCAGGCAGAGGCGAGGCAGGTGACGAGACAGATGAATGAGCGGGATAGCATGAAGGGTTCCTTATAGGTGTTAAGGGTTGGAGGAGGCATCAGCAGGCGCGGCGGGCGCCGGGGAGCGCTCGTGGCGCGCGCCGAAGGCAATGCGGCGCAGGCCGGCATCGCGAATCATTTCCATGATCTGCAGGAGGACGCCGTGACGCACGCGATAGTCGGCGTTGATCACAACAAGGCCGTCGGGATCGCGGTGATAGAATTCGCTGAGGCGCGCGGCCAGTGCGTCACGCAGGACGAGCGGCCGGGCCGCGTCACGCGGCAGCAGGGCACCGTCGTGCACTAAGACTTGCTCGTCGGCGGTGATGGTCACGGTGAGCGTGCGGCCGCGCACGGCGTCGGGCTGAGCCACGGCCGGCAATTCCACCTGCACGCCGGGCTGAAAGACAAAACCGCTCATCAGCAGCGCGAAAATCACCAGCAACAGCGCGACGTCAATTAAGGGCGCCATGTCTAACGCGCCCAGCACCTGCGTGGCGCGCTGGCTTGTCTTGCCGGCTTCCTCATACCATGACTTAGTCATGCTGGTCGGCTTCGGTCAGAATATCAAGGATGTCGGCGGCGCTGCGTTCCATGTCAGCGGCGAATGCACGCACGCGCGACGTGAGATAATCATACGCGATGTGGCAGGGAATGGCCACCACCAGGCCGAACGCCGTGGTGATCAGCGCGGCCCAAATGCCTTGCGCGAGTTGGGCGGGCTGCACATAGGGTGCCTGGCGCTCGATCACCTGAAAAGTGCTGATCATGCCCGTGATGGTGCCGAGCAGGCCGAGCAGCGGTGCGACGCGCGAGAGCGTGGCCAGCACGGGCAGGTTGTGCTCGAGGCGCGGGAGTTCATAGCGCGCGGTGCGTTCGACGGCGTCTTCGATTTGCGCGCGGCTCTGGCCATGGCAGAGCAGCGCGGTGCGCAAGACGGCCGCGACGGGCCCGGGCGTTTCCTTGCACAGGGTAATGCTTTCGGTGATGCGCTTATTGCGCACAAGGTTGCGGATGCCGGCCGTGAATTCCCCGGCGTCAATCGTGGCGCGGCGGAAGTGCCAGAAGCGCTCGATAAACGCCCACAGCGCCACGAGCGAGCAGATGCCGATCGGATACATCAAGTAGCCGCCGCGCGCCAGCAAAGCCGTCAATGCAGTCATGGTGGGCCAAGCGAAACGGTGTTACAGGTTGAAATCCTTGCGCACAGCCGCGGTGAGCTGTTGCAGGGCGCGTTCAATCGCGCGGTTGTCCTCGCCTTCCACCAGCAGGCGCAGTTTGTTTTCCGTGCCGGAATAGCGGACAATGATGCGTGCGGCGGCGCCGAGCGCTCGCTGGCATTCCGCGCGCGCGGCCTCAAGTGCCGCTAGGCGCTCGATCGGGCGCTTCTCCGGGACTGTGATGTTGGCGCTCACCGCAGGATATTTCTGAATGTCTTTGCACAGGCGGCCGAGCGAGGTATCGTGTTGTTTCATCACCGCCAGCACTTGCAGTGCAGCCAGCATACCATCACCGGTTGTCGTCACCTCATGCACGATAATGTGGCCGCACGGTTCTCCGCCCAGCACCGCGCCGTGTTCTTTCATGGCGAAAATGACATTGCGGTCACCCACATCACAGCGCTCAACCCGGATCCCTTTGCTTTTGAGATAGCGTTCCACGCCGAAGTTGCCAATGATCGTAGAAACGATGACATCATTGGGCAGGCGCCCCTGCTGTTTCCAGTCCAGGGCGATGAGGGCGAGAATCTGATCGCCGTCAATCTCGCGCGCGTTTTCGTCGGCCATGATGACACGGTCGCCGTCGCCATCCAGCGCGATACCGGCGTCGGCGTGGTTAGCGATCACGGCCTTGCGGATTTCCTCAGGATGGGTGCTGCCGCAGTTTTCGTTGATGTTGGTGCCGTTGGGCTCGTTGTTGATGACAATCACTTCAGCGCCGAGTTCGCGCAGAATACATGGTGCGGCTTTGTACGCGGCGCCGTGCGCGCAATCCACGACAATGCGCATGCCTTCGAGCGTCATGCCTTTGGGGAAGCTCTGCTTGGCATACTCAACGTAGCGGCCCAGCGCATCATCAATGCGGTAGGCTTTGCCGACATCGGTTTTGGTGGGCCGGATAGCATCCAGTTCGCCGCTGGCGATCAACTGCTCCATGCGCTGTTCAACGTCGCGCGCCAGCTTGTAGCCGTCGGCGCCGAAGAACTTGATGCCGTTGTCTTGGTACAAATTGTGTGACGCGGAGATGACAATGCCTGCGTCGGCACGCAAACTGCGCGTGATAAACGCCACGCCCGGCGTGGGCAACGGGCCGACCAGCAATGCATCGGTGCCCATCGAACAAATGCCGGCCACGAGGGCGTTTTCCAGCATGTAGCACGACAGGCGCGTGTCCTTGCCAATCACAATGCGGTGGCGGCGCTGGTCACGGTGAAAGACATGCGCGGCGGCACGGCCAAGCTTGACGGCCGTTTCAACCGTCATGGGTTCGATATTGGCGACGCCGCGGACGCCGTCGGTGCCGAAGATGCGGGGAGGTGCAGGTGCTGTCATGATGATGCAATTAAGGGTTAGTGGCCGGTGCCGCCACGCCGGTGGAAAGCGGCGCAGTGGCGTCTGGCGGCGCACCGCCGTGCAGGCGGTACAGCTGCTGGGCGCGGTCAGGTTCACCAAGTTGTTCGTACAGCCGCGCGGCCCGCACAAGCGCCTGCTCGGCCGGGGCGGAAAATTCACGGTAATCATAGAGGACGCGCAGCCATTCACTCAGCGCGCCGTGCGCATCGCCTGCCATCAGCCGCGCCTGGCCCAGGCCAACGAGCGCCCGGGCGCGCGTAAGCGCGTGCCGTGCTTCGCTGAGTTCGGTGTACAAACTGATGGCCGCGTTGATGTTGGTCGTCACCAGCAGGCACTCCCCCATCCGCAGGCGCGCTTCCGTCACAATATATGATCCGGTACTTTGCACACTGGCGGCATAGTAGGTGCGATAGGCGGCGATGAATTCGCCCTGCGCCGCCAGGCAATCGCCGCGCAGCAAGAGCGCGTCCGGCGCGTGTGCGCTGGCAGCAATGCGCGGCCAAGAAGAGCTCAGCACCGCCAGACATTCAGCATGTGCGCCGCGCCGCAAGGCCGCGCTCGCTGCCCAGTAGGCCGCCGCGGCCGCATGCGGGCTGTTGGGATACTGGCTGGCAACGGTGAGGAAGGCGCGCTGGGCGCGTTCATATTCGCGCCGGTTGAAGAACAGCTCGCCTAGATAGAACGCCACGTCGTCACTCAGCTCTGACGCGGGCGTGTCGCTGAGAAAACGTGAGAACTGCGCAATCGCGTCGTCGGTGCGGTCCTGCCGCACATACACCCAGCCAAGCTCATAGGCCGCCTGTTCGGCGCGCGCCTGGTCAACCGGGTTGGTGGCGAGCGCCGCAAAGTACTGTTCGGCGCGCTCAAGTTCACCAAGTTCGGTGGCGATGCGGCCTAGCTGCAGCTGCGCCATGATGGCGTTGCGGCCATCGGGATACAGAATCAGATATTCCGTCAAGCGGGCCTGGGCCTCGGGCAATAATTCTTGCTGCATCAAACACCATGCGCTCCAGATATAGGCGTCATCACGCAGCGGTGCGCCGGTTTCGCCAATGAGTTTTTCGAATTCTTTTTGCGCGGCGGCATATGCGCCGCTGTCATAAAGAGACACGGCCGCGCGCAGGCGTGCTTCAACACCCGCAGACGTGTTCGAGGCCAGCACCGCCGCCGCATTATATGCCTCCACCGCCTGCGTAAAATTGCTGGCCATGCGCGCCAGATCGCCCGCCAGCAGCAAACTGGCAATGCGCACATCGCGTTGTTCCGACTGCGCAAGCTGATCCAGCCGCCGGCGCGCCTGATCTGTGTCGCCTTGTTGTACAGCCAGAGCCGCCAGGGCAAGCAGCGCGCGTTCATACACGGCTCCCGCGGGATATTCCTCAATGCAACGTGTCAACCAGTGGCGCGCCTCGGCCGGGCGCGCAGTCAAATCGATCTGGCCCAGCAGCAGCAAACTATCCGCCACGGGAAATCCCTCGCGCAGCGGCACGGCGGCAAGCGCGCCTGCTTCCGCGGCAATGACGTTGGTGGCATTGGGCAACAGGTACGCACGCGCTGCATTGGTGGCGCTTCGCATAAGTGCAGCGTATCCAAGATAGTAGCGCGCCATGGCCTGCACCAACGGGGGCGCGGGCGCCGCAGCCAGCGCCGTCAAGCGTTCCACTCCGCTGGTGAGCGCGCCGGCGGCAAGTTCCGCCGCCCCCAGCGCACACGCCGTATAGGCATTCAACACACTGTTCGTGCTGCGCGCCAGCATCTCCGGCAGAATCTGCCGTGCCTCGTCATAGGCGCCGCACGCCAGCGCGGCCTGGCCAAGTGCAAAGAGCAGCTCCACCGGCGCCGGGCTGCCCGCTGCCGCCAGTACGTTTGACAACACGCGATACGCCCGCGCCGGCTCGTCCCGGCGCAAGTAAATGTGCGCCGCCGCCAGCGCCGCCTCATGCAAAAATTCGCCCGGCGGCGCTCCGCTCATCGCCGCTTCAAACGAAAACAGCGCGCGCGGGGTGTCGTGCTGCCGCTCATACACCCGCCCCAGCCAGTATTGCGCATCAGCATAGATGCCGGGCGTGCCCGCATCCGGACGTACGAGCTGCAAGGCGTCAACGGCTTTGCTGAAGCGCTCCAGCGCAATGTAACACCGCCCTGCCATGAGCAATAGTTGATTGCTCAGTGCCGGGGTCACGCCGTCACGCAACGCTTCCTCAATTTGCCGCACGGCCACATCGTGGAAGCCATCCTCAAACGCCCGCGTAGCCAGCGCACGCTTGGCGTCGTCTGCGCGGCCGGCAGCCCACACCCGCGCTGCCATGCACAGTGCTATCCAGACTCTCCACTTCATGAAGTGTTACTATAGCATTATTCACAAAACGCGATCACATCGGCCACGCACGCCGCATCACACAGCAGCATCACCAGCCGGTCAATCCCCAAGGCCATGCCTGCGCAGGGCGGCAGATGCGGCAGCGCGGCGATGAATTCGTCCGGCCACGGATACACCACGGCACCGCGCGCGGCACGCAGCGCCTGTTCTGCCCGCAGCGCCGCCGCCTGCCGCGCCGCATCCGTCTCCTCGGCGCATCCATTGGCCAGCTCGATGCCCGCGATGTACACCTCGCAGCGCTCCGCACGGTGCGGCGCGCCGGCCAGTGTGCGCGCCATCGGGCACAACGCCGCCGGATAGCCATGCAAGACGGTCGGCGCCTCCCGCCCCAGCTGCGGTTCCACCTTCGCTACCAGCGTCTCCTCAAACCATGCCTGATCCGGTGTGTCTTCAAGCGCCCGCCCCGCATACCGTGCAAACGCCTCATCCACACTCAACAGCTCCCACGGTTTGTCCAGCGCGATCTTCGCCCCGCGGAACACAAACTGTTCCGCCCCGTGCACCGCGCGGCACACATGCTGCAGCAGCGCCCGCACGTCATCCATCAACGCGGCACAATCCGCCCCGGCGCGATACCATTCCAGCATGGTGAATTCGGGATGATGCAGCCGCCCGCGCTCGCCTTGGCGGAAGCATTTGCTGATCTGAAAGATGCGCGGATAGCCGGCTGCCAGCAGGCGCTTCATGTGCGGCTCCGGTGATGTGGCTAGAAACGCGCCGCCGCACGGCACCGCGTCAATATACCGCTCCGGCAACGGCGCGCGCATGCGCACCGGCGTCTCGACTTCCAGCACGCCGCGCGCCACAAAAAAGGCGCGCACCGCCTGCACCGCCTGTGCGCGCCTGACAAGATGGCACTGCCGTGCCGCCAGCGCCTCCCGCGCCGCGGCGTCTTCACCGCCCGCAGCGCTCATCCCGTTCATTTCTTTACGCGCTCGATGTACTCGCCCGTGCGCGTGTCCACGCGGATATACTCGCCTTCATTCACAAACAACGGCACCTGCACCGTCACGCCCGTCTCCAGCGTGGCGGGCTTCAGCACATTCGTGGCCGTGTCGCCGCGCACACCCGGTTCTGAATGGGTAACTTTCAGCACCACCGACGGCGGCAGCGTTACTTCAATAATCCGGTCGCCAAAAAACAGCACATCCACCGGCGTGTTCTCAATCAAAAACCCTTTCTTGTCGCCAATCACCTGCTCGTCCGCCAGGTGATGCTCGAATGTTTGCGGGTTCATGAAGCAATAATGATGGCCGTCGAAATACAGATATTCCATCGTCGTGGCGGTCAAATCGGCTTCTTCAAACTTGTCATTCGAGCGGAATGAGCGCTCCAGATTGGCGCCCGTAATCATGTTGCGCATGCGCGCCCAGTAGATTGCCGCCCCCTTGCCCGGCTTGGTAAATTCAAAATCCGTCACGATATACGGCTCGCCGTCGATCTGCAACTTCAATCCCTTCTTCAAATCACTCGCTTCGTACATATCGCTCACATGCTGTTGAGAAAATCCATGGCAGCCCGTAGGAGAATTGAACTCCTGCTTCATGGATGAGAACCATGCGTCCTAGCCACTAGACTAACGGGCCGTATCATACGTTTGGTCGTCATTATAGCAACAGCGCGGTGAAATTTCAAGCGCGGGGGTGGAATTGCCGGTGAATGCCTTTCAGGCGCTGATGATCCACATGCGTGTAAATCTGCGTTGTGCTGATGTCGGCGTGCCCCAGCAGTTCCTGCACCACACGCAAATCCGCCCCGTGCATCAACAAATGCGTCGCAAACGAATGCCGCACAATGTGCGGATACACTGCTTTGGCCATGCCGGCCGCCTTCGCATACCATGTGATGCGCTTCCAAAAATTAACGCGCGTCATCGCGCTGCGCCGCGCCGTCAGGAATAACGCCTCCGTGCCCGCCCCCGGCCCGCGCAATGCCAGATAGCGCCGCAACGCTTCGCGCGCGTGTGAGCCCACGGGCACCAGCCGCTCCTTGCCTCCTTTCCCTGTGCAGCGCAAGAACCCGCTCTGCACGTCCACATCCCCAAGGCGCAATTTCACCAGCTCGCTCACCCGCAGCCCCGCCGCATACAGCAGCTCCAGCATCGCCTTGTCGCGCGCCCCGCGCCACGTGCTCACGTCCGGCGCCGCCAGCAGTTGCTCCACTTCCTCTTCGCTCAAAATTTCCGGCAGCAGCCGCCACACTTTCGGCGCCTCCACCCGTGTCGTCACATCATCACTCACCAGCCGCTCCTGCGCCATAAACCGGAAAAACACCCGCACCGCAATCAACTCGCGCAACCCCGTGTTGACGCTGCGCTTCCGCTCATGCCGCTCGGCCAGAAAGGCCACGATATGCTCCGCCGTCACGCCCCGCCAGTCCCGCACGCCGCGCCGCTCGAGAAAATCCGCCAAAAGATGCACGTCCGCCTCATACGCCTGGCACGTGTTCGCAGCCAGCCCGCGCTCAATGCGCACATAATTAATAAATTGCCGTATCGCCGTCAGCATCGCACTTCCAGTAATAGGTCTTATCCGTCCTATAGGTCCTATTCTAAAAAAAGGAGCGGCTGGTACTAGTCCTGGGGGTGACGTTCCCAGCCGCGGTTGCTGTATGATTTAGAGCGTGTTGGTGCGGCAATGGATAGCGGTTTGTGGAGGAGGGACTTGCTGTTTGTAGTCTATCCATTCCTGTTTACCGCATCACGCTCACCATCGCACTTATTATAGCAATTTGTGTTTCAAAAGTCAACCCCCCCAAGATATGGGGTGCTCGCTGCCCTGCACACTTCATGCCATGCCGTCTGCAATCCATAAAAACTGTCACCGCACTCGTGGCACAGAATCCCTGCCGCTCACCGCCCGCATGCCCATACGCCCACAAGCCCGCGCGCGGGGTGTGCTTTTGCATATACTGAATGCAATAAAAATGGCGTTTTTTTAATCTATTCATAGCGACGTAAATTATGCAGCATATTCTGTGCACTAGCCCCAAGGGGGCGCAACACGCCAGCCCAACGCACAGCCCCATACGCGCGAAATCAAGCACACCACACCGCCCTTTTTCACGGTGGCCCCACACAGGAGCGATAAGCACCACGACGCCATGAAACCAAACACGACGTGTGAGGCTCCATTGCGGCGTGATGGTCTGCCCATGCCACGTTCGCTGCGCGTGACCGTACCTTGCGCCACTTCTTTGCGAATGTGACGAGATAACCATGAAGGGCATGAAGAACGAGATACGAAGGACATCATCACAAGGCCCGTATTGCCTTTATTTTAGCGCGTATGGGACGGCGTCCCTCCAACGCCTGCGCGTCCGACGGCGGGCGTACCCGCATGGAGGGCCGTGGTCCCCACGGCCGCCCGTCCCGCACACGCCCCGTTGCACACGTTCCGCCAACGCCTTTCCGCGCCGCACGCGGACGCCGGGACGGCGCCGGTACAACCGCTACCGCTCGCGCTACCGATGAACGGAGGAACGCGGGCCTCGCCTCCGCATCCCTCGCAAACGTCCCATTCCCACACATTGTTCATTCGACATTGTTCATTCGACATTTTCTGTCGTCTGCAATCAACATTTTTCGCCGAATGATAACGTTACCATTTTGAGAAGATGCGGACGAACGCCGCGGACACTAGGCTTCCGCCCGGCATTTTTGACATTCGGCTGCGTGCGTAATATACTAGTGAGCGGCATGGTAACCATTCACCCACAGGACTGCAGCCATGAACCGTCTTTTTCTTGTTGCGCAGTGTCTGCTGATGCCATTCGCGGCGGGCGCAGCCGCGCCCTTGGTCTCGGACGACATTCCCACCTCAACGGGCACGGTGCGTATCACCTTCATTGGCCACAGTTCGCTGATGCTGACGCAGGGCAAAATGGTGATCCATGTTGATCCCGTGAGCCAGTACGCCAATTATGCCGCATTGCCCAAGGCTGATCTGATTCTGGTTACCCACGAGCATTTTGACCATCTTGACGTGCAAGCGATGGGGAAAATTCGCACGGACAAAACGGTGCTGGTGGCGCCGCCGGTCTGTGCCGGTGCAGTGGGGAAGGCCGTGATTCTGCGCAATGGCGAACGCACGACACAATGCGGCATTCCCATCGAAGCCGTGCCGGCCTACAACATCACACATCAGCGCGCGCCCGGCAAGCCGTTTCACCCGCGCGGTGTGGGCAATGGCTACATTCTGACGTTTGGCGACACGCGCATCTACATCGCGGGCGATACGGAAAACACGCCGGAAATGAAAGCCTTAACCAACATTAGCGTGGCGTTTTTGCCGATGAATCTGCCCTACACCATGACGCCGGAGATGGTGGCCGACGCGGCGCGCGCGTTTAAACCGAAGATTCTCTATCCCTATCATTACGGCGAGACCGATCCGCAAAAGCTAGTAAAGTTGTTGCACGGATCGGGCATTGATGTGCGCATTCGCCCGCTGCGATGAGTTCTGCGGCGGTTATTTTCCCACATCAGTTGTTTGACGCGCATCCGGGGCTGGCGCGCGGGCGGCCGGTCTTTTTGGTTGAAGAACAGTTGTTGTTCCGCGATTGGCGCTATCCCGCGCGTTTTCACCAGCACAAACTCGTGTTCCATCGCGCGAGTATGCGCGCGTATGCCGCCCGCCTGCGCCAGCGCGGTTGCGACGTGTGGTACATTGACTATCAACCTGATGCGCAGATGGAATATCTGTTTGCACCGTTGCGGCGCGCGGGCATCAGCGAGATTGTGGTTGCGGAACTGTGCGACTATATGCTGGAAAAACGCCTGCGCCGTTTTGCCGCGCGCCATGGCATGCGCGTGACAGAACTCGCATCACCCGGTTTTTTGACGCCGCGCGCGTGGCTATTGGACACCTTGCGCGGGCAACGCCGCCTGCAGATGACACCATTTTACATCGCGCAGCGCAAGCGGATGGAGCTGCTGCTTGTTAATGGCAAACCTGCGGGCGGCCGCTGGACGTACGACACGGCCAACCGCCAAAGCGTGCCGCCGGGAGTGCGCCTGCCACCCCCGCCGGCCGCCACGCCCAGCGCCTACACGCGCGCAGCCGCTGAATATATCGCCGCGCGCTTTCCTGATCATCCCGGCGCTGCGCACACGTTTTGGCTGCCCGTGACGCACGAGGCGGCCGCGCGCTGGCTGCAGGATTTTTTGGAACAGCGCCTGGCACAGTTCGGCCCGTATGAAGACGCCATGCTGCGCGGGGCGCCGGTGTTGTTTCATTCTGTGCTGTCGCCGCTCATCAACAGTGGCCTGCTCACGCCGGCGCAGGTGCTTGACGCCGTGCGTGCCTACGCGCGCGAGCACACCGTGCCGTTGCCTTCACTGGAAGCATTTGTGCGCCAGCTGGCAGGCTGGCGCGAATTCATCCGCGGCGTGTACATCCTGCATGGCGTGCCGCAGCGCACCAGCAATCACTTTGGCTGCACACGCGCCCTGCCGCGCGCCTTCTACACCGGCACAACCGGCCTGGTGCCGGTTGACACGGTCATTCAGCGGGTGCACCGGCTGGCCTACGCGCATCACATCGAACGCCTGATGATTCTTGGCAACATCATGCTGCTGTGCGAAATGCATCCCGATGCCGTGTACACATGGTTTATGGAGCTGTTTGTAGACGCGTACGACTGGGTGATGGTGCCGAATGTGTATGGCATGAGCCAGTATGCAGATGGCGGGTTGATGACGACGAAGCCGTATATTAGCGGCTCGCGCTACGTGCGCACGATGAGCGATTATGCGGCGGGCAACTGGTGTGAGCAGTGGGACGCTCTGTACTGGCGCTTTATAGACCGGCAGCGGGCAACCTTCCTGCGCACGCCGCGCTCAGCCGTCATGCCGCGCATGTACGACCGCCTGCCGGCTGAGCGCCGCACACGGCTGCAGCGTGTGGCAGATGAGTGGCTGAGTCATCTGGCCTAGCCGGCGCCGCAGCGGAGAGGCGTACAGGCCGTGACGCACTCCCTCGCCTGACCACTTTGACTTTTGCGGAATAAACTGGTATAATAGTGCATGTATGATATAATTTCACCCTCAAGGAGATGACATGCGCACATTCATTCGCTTGTTCGGCGCCACCGCCAGCGCGGCTGCACTCGCCGCCACGCCATCATCCCGTGTGCCGCTGCACGGCACACTCCCCGCGCTGGATGGCACGCTGGTGGATTTAAGCACATTCACCGGCAAAGTCGTCTTGGTAGTCAATACCGCCAGCAAATGCGGCTTTACGCGCCAATACAAAGGTCTCCAGGCGCTGCATGAAAAATATGCGGCGCGCGGGCTGGCGGTGCTAGGCTTCCCGTGCAATCAATTTGGCCGGCAGGAACCCGGCACGGCCGCAGAAATCAAGGCCTTTTGCGAGAAGAACTACGGCGTGACGTTTCAGATGTTCAGCAAAGTTGATGTGAATGGGACTAACGCGCCGGCGTTGTTTCAATATTTGACATCAGCCGACGTACCGATAAAAGACCGCGGGCCGGTCAGGTGGAATTTTGAGAAATTTCTGATCGGGCGCGACGGGCGGTTGATTGCGCGCTTCCGCTCGCTGACCGGGCCGGAGAGTAAAACAGTAGTCCGCGCAATAGAAGCGGCGCTGGCGGAAGGTGAGCAGCCCAAGCAGGCACGCTAGCCCCACGGCCGGCTCGGGAATCTCGCCGGCAAAGACCGCGCTCATCGGCCCCCAATTGCCCAGCGCATCGCGCCCGCGCACGTAGATCATCGTGAGCGGCCCTTCCAACGCGGCACTGTCGAGGTAGCCCACGGCGGGCTCATAGACGGCATCAAACGCGCCGTCTGCGGCGTGCATGGAGAACGTCTCTACCGCGGGGGGATGAAAGGGCTCGAGGGCCCATTCGGCGCCGGCGACGAGGTTGCTGCCGCTACCGCGTTCGTCAATCACGGCCTGCACGACAACGATATTGCTGGGGGTTGGGCTGAGCTCCACTTGGAGCGCATCCGGCCCGTTCACCAGCATATACGGCGCGCGTGCAATCTTCGCGGCGTAAATAAGCGCGCCTTTGTTTGTGGGCCATTGATCGCTGTCAATCGCACTGTAGGGCGGCATGAACGAAGTGCCTACTTCAAACGTATATGCCGGAATACCGAGTTCGCCGTACGCCCAATCGGTACTGTCGCCGCTGGTCGCATAGAGCGTGGTGCTGCTTTGGCCGGCGCGGTAGCGGTTGTAGCGGGCAAGTTTGAGGCCGATGGCGCGCAGATCAGCTTGATTGGGCGCGGGGTCACTGGTATGGCCCCACGGCCACAAGACGTAGCGGCCGTAGCTGTGCAGCGAAATCAATATGCCCGTGGTGTTGCTCGGCGCCGCGTCGGTGATGAGTGGGCCGCGCTGGTCAGGGAAGAGATTGGTAATCAGCTGTTGCAGTTGCGCGACTTCCGGTTCAGAGGCGGGCGAAAGGCCGCAATAGACGAGATCGCAGGGGACGGTACTAATGCCGGTCGTGCCCCATTGAAAACTGTGATTGCGATTCAGATCAATGCCGTATTGTGCCCAATCACTGGGCGGCCATGCCGTGCAGCGGTCTTGGTGAGCATTCTTGCGTTGCGTGAACGGGTTGCCGTTATAGGGCGGCTGCGTGCCGAGCGAGACGATCCAATGGCCTTCGGGGTTCACCAGCGGCACAATCCACGTTTCTTGTTCGTTGACCAGCCAGGTGGCGTCGGCGTCTGTGCCATAACCTTCAAGGAGCCAGTGGGCGAAGCGCAGGGCCAGCTCGGGCGTGGTGATTTCGCGCGCATGGATGGCTGCCATGAGAAAAAAGACCGGTTTGGGGCCGGGGGTGTTGGTGGCCGTGATGCGCAGGGCCAGCAAGGTGTGGACTTCCTGCGTCTGGCCGCCAGGTGTGACGGCGCCGCCGGCGCTTTTGCAGAACGCTTCACCGTATTTGACCAGCGTGGCGATGTGTGCATACGCGGCGGTTACCGCGTGAAGATGGGCCACCATTTTCTGCGCTGTCTTGTAGCTGCCGTAAAAGTCACGTGGCGGCACGCCGGCAGGCGGCGGGCGGCGAAACACGTCGCGCGGCGGGATAACTTCGAGACTGCGATTCGTGTCAATCATCACCTGCCAGCCCTCCGCGCGCAGGCGGGCGAGCGTGCCGGTTGATGCAGTCAGCAAAAGGTAGCGCTCGTCACGGTCATTGAATTCATGGACGTCATACCGCGTGACGAGCCGCTGTATGTCATCTTCTGAGGTGTAATACACCCGCACTACAAAGGTGTCACCCAGCGTGGCTGCGCCCGCCGCAACAGGCAGAGTGGCAGTGATTACCCAGCACCATACAACGAAAAGCCTCATAGTGCAAGGTGTCAGGCTAGGAATTGATACTTTACACAGATGCACAACAATGACAATTGCTCAATAGATTTGCACTTCGCCAAATTGCAAAGTATACTTTCCTAGCCTGACACCTACAGGCTGACACCTACAGGCGGCCGCCCATGGTGAGCACCATGAGCGCCTTTTGCACGTGCAGGCGGTTTTCGGCTTCATCGTAGACGACGGAATGCGGGCCGTCAATGACCGCAGCGGTGACTTCCTTTCCGCGGTCGGCGGGGAGTGGATGCATGTAGATGGAATGCGTGTGTGTCAGCGCCATGGCGCGTTCGTCGCACACCCACGAAGGATACTTTTCAATCAGTGCCAAGCCGGTTTTTGTGTCCTGCGTGAGCACAAGCGGGCCCCATGATTTGGGAATGACGATGTCGGCATCACGAAACGCTGCATCGAATTCATGGACGATTTCAAATTTGACACCGTTTTCGCGGGCGTTGATACGGGCTTGTTCTTCAATTTCAGGCATCAATGTGAATTCCGGTGGATAGGCCAGGGTCACATCAATGCCAAAGCGCGGCATCATCAGGATCAAGCTTTGCGGCACGGACAGCGGGCGCATATAATTGGGTGCGCAGGTCCACGCCACGCCAAGTTTCAAGCCGCGCGTGTTGTGGCCGAACTTTTCACGGATGGTCATATAATCGGCAAGAACCTGGCACGGATTGTAGACATCGCACTGCATGTTGAGCACGGGCACGGAGGCGTGGTGCGCGACCTCGCGCAGATACGCATTGCCCTCGCGATAGGCGCAGTGGCGGATGGCGATGGCCTCGCCAAAGCGGCTCAAGACATTGGCCGTGTCCTGCGCGGATTCGCCATGGGAGATTTGCATTTTGTCGGGCGAAAGAAAAATGGCATGGCCGCCGAGCTGGGTCATGCCGGTTTCGAACGAATTGCGCGTGCGGGTGGAAGAATCGAAGAAGATCATGTAGAGGGTTTGATCTTCGAGATAATGGCGGCGCACGCCCATGGCATGTTCGCGTTTGAGATGGAAGGCGGTCTCAAAGACCGTCTCCAATTCGTCTTTCGTCCACTCTTGTGTGGTGATAAAGTCGCGGCCTTTGAGTTTCGTCTGCATGCGTTTCCTTGAGCGTTGTTACGTAACATAATACTCCTGCGGCGCGCAATTGTCAAGCGGCTTGATGGTGACGGTGACGCGGGGTTTGACCGGTGTGCCGTGCGATGGTATAATACGCTGCCATGAAGCTTCATGAACAAACAGCCGTCATGCGGCGCCTGCGTGTCATGCCGTGGAATGTGCGCTGTTCATCTGCGCGCCATGCCGGAATTCACTTGAGGGCTATGATCTCATGAGCGCCATGATCCTAATGACCATTATTTTCTCACGGCGGCGATCAAGTATCAATGCTAATCATTATTGAGAAGGATGACGCGGCCGTCACGGCCCGTGCGTATGCGTGGCTGTGCGCGCGGATGCACCGCACGCCGCGGATTGTCTTGGGGCTGGCCACCGGCAGCACGCCGCTGCGGCTGTACAAAGCCATGGTTGAAGGCTATCAGCGCGGTGAACTTGATTTTAGCGCGGTGATTACATTTAATTTGGATGAATACATCGGGCTGAGCCGCACGCATCCGCAAAGTTTTTATCACTTCATGCACGAACATCTGTTTGCGCATGTGAATCTGCGGCCGGAAAATATTCATTGTTTGGACGGCCTGCCGGATGATGTCGAAGCGCATTGTGAGGCGTATGAAGCAGCGATCCGCGCGGCGGGCGGCATAGATGTGCAAATTCTTGGCATCGGGCGCGACGGGCATATCGGCTTCAACGAGCCGACGTCATCACTGCGTTCGCGCACGCGCGGCAAGACGCTGACGCGCGAGACGATCGAAGACAACCGGCGTTTTTTTGGCCCGGGCGAAGATGTGCCGCGCTGGGCGCTGACGATGGGTGTAGGAACGATTCTCGAAGCGCGGGAAATTCTGCTGCTCGCCTGCGGGCCGGCCAAGGCGCGCGCAGTGGCGGCGATGGCGGAAGGCGCCGTCACTGCACTCTGCCCGGCCTCGGCGCTGCAGTTGCATCCGCGGGTGACGGTGGTGTGTGATGAAGCCGCCGCTGCGGGCTTACAATATCAGGAATATTACCGCTGGATGCAGGAACATGATTACCGCATGCAGGAGGTATTGCGGCATGGCGTGCACATGAATGCATGGGCCGACATTGTCTTGGAACATCCGGAGCTGCTGGGTGAATTGCCCCGTGACATTGTTATGTTGAATTGAGAATACAACGCGCAGGGCGGCCGTATTCCGCGCACACACGAAATCGTGGAAGCCGGCTTGCCGTGCATGGTGTACCCCGGCACCAGCGGCTAGGTGTCGCATGGTACGCGGCTGGCCAATGCGGTGGAAAATGTCGCGCGGTTCGCCGCGGTGGGGCGCGTGTACGGCGTAGAAGGCCTGCTGAACACCGACTGGGGCGATGGCGGCCATCGCAATACACTGGGCGTGAGCATGCATGGGGTTGCGCACGGCGCGGCACATGCCTGGCACGGCCGCGATGTGGATGATAATCGCTTTACCGAAGCATACTGCGCGGCACGTTTTCCGGGGTGGACGTGCGCGCCATGGCGGCAGCAATCCGCGCGCTCGGCGGGATTCAGACGATGCGAAGAGGCATCGGCCGTCCACAAAACTGGAGGGGCAACGGCCCCGTTGCCCAAAAAATGGAGGGGCAACGGCCTCGTTGCCCTTGTGCCCCGCGCATTAGGCCGCCGAGGCCGGCGGCCCTCCACATGAATGGAGGGGCAACGGCCCCGTTGCCCTTGTGCCCCGCGCATTAGGCCGCCGGGGCCGGCGGCCCTCCACATGAATGGAGGGGCAACGGCCCTTCTTAGTCGCCGGATCCAGGTAGTGTCCATCTCTTGCCATTTTGGTGATTACCTTCCCCGCATCGTACCTCGCAAAGCGCACATCGCAATCCGCTCGCAGCTACGGCCTGAGGTCTTTCACGCAGCGGAAGCCGATCGTTGCGCAGCGGTCCCATGCGTCGCAGAGCAGAATGTGTTTAGCCCCCCAGTCGGCCGGGCGCGCGCCAGTGTCGAAGAGCCAGTGGCTGTTCTTGACTTCATACCAACAGCCGCCTTTGAGAATCTGATAGCGCGTATGGCCGTCGGTGCGTTCGCTTTCGGTCATCTCCCACACATTGCCGCACATGTCCCATACGCCGGAAGGTGTGCGGCCTGCGGGAAAAGTGTCCACTGGGGTGGTGCCGTCTGTACCGCTGTTGCATTTGGCGGGATCAAATGGACCACCCCACGGCCATTCGTTGCCTGCGGTGTCTTGCGCCGCGCGCTGCCATTCTTCTTCGCGCGGCAGACGTTTTTTTGCCCAGCGGGCGTATGCGCGCGCGTCGGCAAGGGATACGTAGACCACGGGGTGATGTTCTTTGCCGCGCGGCGGCTGGCCGTTCGCCCAGTGTGCGAGAAAATTGCGCCGGTCGGCGGGTGAGTAGCCAGTAGCTATTATAAACTCATAGAAGTCCGCATTGGTCACGGGAAACACATCTATCGCCACATTGCGTACGACGGCCTGCCGCGCGTAGGTGCACGTGTGTTCAAAGGCATCGTAGACATGCTTTGCATCAGCGACACCGGCGATATAGCCGCATTCGCGCATGCGGTAGCGCGTGATCATGGTGCCTTCAAAATCCGGTATACGCACCATGCCATCGGGCACGCGGGCGGCGCGGTGCGTGGGTTTGACAGGTGTGAGGATGTGCGGGAGAATTGTTTTGCGGTGTTCGCCGTGCCAGGGCGGCGCGGCCCAATCGGCGCTGGCAAAGCGCGCCTGCTGCGCCGCTAAAAACGTCTGCAGTTCACTGTCCACGTCCGGCACCGCAAGAATGCCCGCCAAGCCATCGCGCTCAAACCAGCCGCGCAGAACGACGTGCTCGCCATCCGGCTCAACGCAGTATTCCTGGCCGGAAATGACATCAACATAGCGCATGCCGGGCATGGCGGGCAGGCGCAACAACCGTTTTTCGATCGTGTGGCCGCGCCGGTTGACGGCCGTCCACAGCGTGCGGCCTGCGTAGTCCCAGCGGCTGACATAGATGCCTTGGACACAGCCGCCGCCTACGTGGGGCTGCCAATCGCCATGAATGAACCAGTCTGCAAAGTGCCGCTGCGCGGGGAAGAGCAGGCGCATCCAGGACTTGCAGCGCGGGCTGTATTCGGCCCAGTAGCCAAAGACGTTTTCCCAAATCACTTGGCCGCCACCGTTCATCCAGCCGCGCTGCAGCTCGCGGATCGGGTCATAAAAATAGCGGCGGCTTTCGTAGACGATCTGGTGGCGGTCAAGCCAGCGGTTGCGGTAGGTGCCGGGCGCCGTAGAATCATCGGTCATCTGTTGCCAGCAGCCAATTTCGTGCCCGAATGGTTCGAGGCGGGCCGGGGCCTCGGAGACAAAAATTTTGTCCGGGCCGGCTTCGTGCGCCATCGCGCGCCGGAAGTCTTCGGCGGGCCCGTCGGAACAATCCAGAAACAAACCATCCAAATTGCATTCGCGCACCAGCGCGATGAAGGCATCTTCGATGGAGGAAAATCCGGGCGGCACGCCGGGCACCCACGGTTTGTGATCCAGCAGCACGCGTACGCCGCGCGCATGGAACCGCGCCACCGCTTCACGCAGCGCCGCGCGCCCGCCCGGCAGCTCGTCGTAATACGCCAGTTGATGCCGCGGATCAACCCCCGAAAGAGGATAATTACACCACAAGCATACCACGTCGTAGCCGCCGAAGTCACGTTCGGCGCGGTCGCATACCGCATCAACCTGCCATGCGCCAGTGGCGTGATCAATCAGCTCGTTGTCCCAGAGCATGAGGAAGCCCATGGCGTAGGCGCGGGACGCCCATGCCTGCGCCGTGGCATCGTACAAAACGGCTCCCCGCCGCGCGCGTTCGCGCGCAGACCATTCGCGCAGCGCAGCGCGCCACGCAGGCCATTGTTCTGGTTCTTCGGGTGCGCGAATGAACGCTTTGCGCAAGGACAGTGTATCAGTTGCGACAACATTATCCATATCCATACACAGTACTCGTTAGGTGCGTTGAACATAGGCACACAACGTGCCGCACAAGTGCCCGCCAGCCTCTTCTGCGCAACATGGCTTTGGGCTGCTAGGACGAGCATTGGGGCAGTACTGCACTCCAAACATGCAGTCCGCGAACGTGCTGGCGCGCAGCAGCAGCGCCTGCGGACGACAAAAGGTACGGCGGGAATGATGTGTCATGTTCGCGCTAACCAATGTAAATATACAGGCAAGTATACCCATTTCGGGAGAACGCGTCAAGGAACATGGCGTGGCCTGGATGCACCGGCTTTGAAGTGTGGGAGCGCAGCTCGTGCTGTTCCGAGCGGAAGCGCAGCTTTCGCGGCGCACACCTGAAGCGCATCTGATGGCCGCGGCTCAAGCTGTGGCTCCGGCTTCTGTCGCTGCGCTTTCCGGCGCAGCGCTGCAGGATTCAGTTTAGTCGCTGGGTCTAGAATGTGCCTAGATCCGGCGACTCGCAACATAGGCGTGGAGGGGCAGCGGCCTCGCTGCCCGTGTGCCCTGCAGGCATCAGGCCGCCGGTGCCAGCGTTTCTTCATAATAATTTCGATACCAATGATGGGAGGGGCAACGGCCTCGTTGCCCTTTTACCCCGCGCACATCAGGCCGCCGAGGCCGGCGGCCCTCCCTAGTCGCCGGATCTGGGATTTGTGCTGAATTTGACATCATGCTGAGAAACTGCTATACTATGTATAGCATGGTGCGCACGCTAAAGAGCACCGTGTCCAGAGTAATGGCGAATAAGTGCGCTAAGCGCACACACAAAGAATGCTTAACAGCATGCGGCGAATAATGCCCTGATTGTTATGCGTTAAGCGGTAATATAAATTAGGTTTACTGGTTGACCGTAAAGTGAACCATAACACTGTAACCGTAAGGAGATCGCCATGAGAAGGATCACTTGTCTGGTAATCGCCCTAGTCAGCGGCACGTTAACATGCGCGGCGGATGCGTGGGTGGAGAAGGCACCCAATCCGTCGTGGTTCCCGTACAAGGCTGGTCCGAACGCCGCCGGCGGCGAAATGGATTTGCCGATTCCCACTGCCACCAACCAGCCGACGGGAGATTTGGCGTTGACGAGTATCTGGCCAAATCTCGTTGTGCAGCTGACGTGTACGGACGATCCGCTGCGCGGCACACAAGGCTACTGGCCCACCTTCCACGCCATCGGTATTTTTGCCAACGGCAAGTACTATGTGGGCGGCGGTGTTGGGCCGAACATTAATATGGGTAATTTTTGGGGCGGGTATGGCTGGCCCAGCAATAGTTATTCCACATCTCCCAACAATGGCGACCAGGGTTACAGCTACAACCGCCAGTCCATGTTTGCCGTGTATGATCCGGTAGCAAACACGTGGGAGGCGGCCAAGTGGGATGGCACGGGGCCGCGTGGCTATCCGAATATGGCTGCCATCACGCCGGGCGTGTATTCCACTGACATGCCCCTCAAAAACGACGGGACGTGGATAGGTTCGAACCAGGCTTTTGCGTACGACCGCGATGGTGATGGGATCGAGGAGATTTTCATGCACGGCGGCTATCCGCAATGGAACGGCCACTTTGCCGTATACAATCCGGCCTCGAATGCATGGACGCGCACGTCAGACGCGCTTAATTTTTCGAGCGGATTAAAGGCGCAGATGTACGGCGGCTGCGTGCGGATTGGCGCTGAAGTGTTTGTCATCGGCGGGCGTTTCTGGGGGCCAGATAATCACACCCACATGCAGGTGTACAACATCACGAACGATTCGTGGACGGTGTATGAATATCTGTATAACCGCCAGCTGCAGTTCTTTGGGATTGCGCCGGTAGGTACGAAAATTTACATGATGGGCGGCGAAGAAGCCGGCGGTGGCGCAGCGTATTCCGACAAGGTCTATGTGCTCGACACGACGAACATTGCGGCAGGCATCCAAGTCGTTGGGAACATTCCTGTCGCCGTGCGCTGGCCGTCGGTGATTTCGTGGAAAGGCATGTTGTACTTGGTGGGCGGGACCGTAGGGCATTTTGCGGCGCCAGGCGCCCAGGGTAATTATCCGACGAATTTGTTCCAAATCTTCAACCCGGCGACCGGTGCGGGCGTGGTTCATCAAGAAACGCTGCCCTTGAATACGTATGCCGCGTCATGCGCGGTGAGCCCGAGCGGCGTATTCTACTTTGGCGGGGCGCTGCGCTACAAAGACCCCGTGACAGGCGCGCTGTGTAATTCAAGCCGTTTGTGGACGCGCGCCATGCCGGAACAGGATATTTTTGTTGCGCCAACGTTCCTTGATTTCTGGCAGACGAATAACACATTGTATCTGCGGCTGGACAATGTGACGGGCTTGGGGATTGTGTGCAGCAACACCCCGTCGCAAGGGTGGGTTACGGTAGATCAGCCGGTGGTAACGGTGCCGGGCGGCACGAATGTGTTCGTTGCAGTGACGGTTAATCGTGCTACCTTGAACGGCCCGACCAATGCGAGTGTGGTGGTGGCATGGCCGGGCGGGCAGGCGGTGGTGCCGGTGCTGTGCGATACGCCGCGGCCGGCCGGTGTGATTACGCCCGCCACGGCTTACACGCTGAAGCCGCAAACGAAGAGCTTCGTGCTGGCCAATAACGGCAGTGTGCCGCTGCATTTCACCAATAGCACGGCCGACGCCTTTATCGCCAACCTGGCGCCGCTGACCGGCACGGTGGCGCCGTATACTAATGTCACGGTGACGTATGACGTGACGGCGGCCGCCCCGCGCCCGCTGCAGGGCAGCACCGGCACGGTAACCATCGCGCATAATTCCTACAACGGCCTGCCGCTGGTGCATCGCGTTATCAACTTCCCCGGTGAATTCTATGTTTCGACGAGTGGCAATGACGCCAATGACGGTTTGTCATGGACCACCGCATGGCGGCACATCGCCCACGGCGTGACCAACATACCGAACGGGAGTGTTGATGGCGGTGACATTGTGTTGCATGTGGCGGCGGGGACGTACGCCGGAGAAAGCACCGGGCCGGCGGGCACCAACTGGATCATTGACCTGTCAAACCGGCAGTATATCCATGTTAAAGGGGCCGGGCCGGAGCAGAGCTTCCTCACCCCCGGCAGTGCCATTTGGCATGTGAACATCAATAATGATTCGATGCCGGCCATGCCGGTGATCAGAATTTTCAACGCTCAAGGGGTTAAATTCACCGGGTTTACGATTGACGGCAGCACGCCGCAGACGATCGTCAATGGTGAAGGGTATCCGGAGCACTGCGCGCTGATCGGCGTACAAGGCGGCGGCGGGATTCTCTTGTCCGGTTTGTATCTGAAAGGCACGTATCAAGGCCAAGTGTACAACACGCTGTCGAACATGTGGATAGATTCATGGGATCAATGGTGGTACCATGGCGTGTGCGTAAATGGGATCATCGGCCCGGGCGATGTTACGCTGCAGAATTGCTTGATCCGCGGCTTTGTGCGCAGCGTATACAACAACAACTACGGCTACAACAACATCGCTAATACGAACCGCGTGATTATAGATCATTGTACCTTGATCGAGCAGCGCGGGCCGGGAGGCGGGTTAATGGGTGTGCTGTCACGCGTCGAAGCGTCCGAGCGCGGGCCGCAGTTCATTACGCGCTCGTGCATCATTGGCAATGCGCCGGTGGATACATGGGTAGCGCCGCTACCGCCGAACACCGGCAATTCATACGGCGTCGCTGGCGCTGCCGCTCAGGATGCCTCGTTGCGCGTGGCCAATGTGGCACAGTCCAACTTGTTCTGGAGCATTGTGGATGACCACTGGTGGAACGACAAGGTCTTTGGCAGTGTGGAAGGCGACCTGCCCGAAGACAAAAACCTGACCGGTGTGTCCCCCGTGTTTGACCACACGTCGTACCTGCCGTACAGCACGGATATTAGCGACGGCGATTGGGGCTGGAGTCTGATCCCTGAACCGGCGGCAGGCATCGGCCTGTTGGCGCTGGCGGTACTGCTCCGGCGGCGGCGCTGACTGCGCGGTACAGCGGTAATTGCAGAGCACAGCACGGCTGCTTCTCCCGCGAGAAGCAGCCGTGTTGCGTTTCGCCGGCCTGCTGGACGTTTTTGCACGCCTTCGCTAGCCGCCGCTCGGTGTACTATGGATGGCAAAGGCACGGGCGCATGAAGAGCCGTGTCCCACGGCCGCTTCCTGATCGCATCAGATTGCAAATGCCCGGCGCATGTGTTGCCGCGCAGTACGATGCCGGCAAGATGCCGGCGCTCCCCGCGCGCGGACGCAGGCGCCGCGTTCCTCACTATCCGCGCCCAGGCCTATTGGTTATGTGTCATTTTTCATTCGACATTTTGTGTCGTTTGAAAACGGCATTTTTTGTCGAATGATAACGTTACCATCATTCATGTGGAGGGCCGCCGGCCCCGGCAGCCTTTTGCGCGGGGTACAAGGGCAACGGGGCCGTTGCCCCTCCATTTTTTGGGCAACGAGGCCGTTGCCCCTCCATTCATGTGGAGGG
>Ga0308414_1000105_pt1 | contig 48650 bp, 42 predicted proteins | sample HotsprSampleOS50_FD_205667 | JGI IMG/M metagenome (GOLD analysis project Ga0308414, IMG submission 205667) | Hot spring phototrophic mat microbial communities from Octopus Spring, Yellowstone National Park, Wyoming, United States - 20090730_OS50 ... | reverse complement strand
TGGAATTTTACTTTATTTTCGCTTGCACGATTCATAGGGCGTTTACCTCCTTATTTTTTTATTGCTTATTTAGGTAAACGCTCTCTTTTTTTCTACTCCTCTTTACACAATTTTTGTAACGCTAATGGAAAACATCTCTAACTTTTAGCGGGCTATTAAGAATAAAAAATTTTTTAACTTTGACTTTTTATTTTTTGTTATTTAGTGAAATGTCCAATAAACAATAACTGTTCGGTTTTCACTAATGCGTATTCGATGATAAAACTTTAAAAATTTAGAATACTTAGAGAGCTCAAGTCAGTAATTATTTTTTACAAAAACATTTTAGCTCCAGGTCCAACCGGAATTCCCAAAATAAACCAAACAATAAAAAGAATAGCCCAGATAATAAAAAATGTAATAGTATAGGGCAGCATAGTAGCAATTAAAGTCCCTATTCCAGCCTTTGAATCATACTTAGAAACGAAAGCTATGATTAAGGCAAAGTATGACATCATTGGCGAAATAATATTGGTAACACTATCGCCAACTCTGTATGCTGCCTGAACTAACTCTGGTGAATATCCAAGCAGCATAAACATTGGAATAAATACGGGAGCCATTATTGCCCACTTTGCAGAAGCACTACCAATAAAAAGGTTAATGAAAGCAGAAATTATTATAAAAGATATAAGTAAGGGAATTGGTCCTAATCCGGATGATTTGAGTAAGTTAGCTCCCTCAACGGCTACTATCATTCCGAGATTAGTCCAGTTGAAAAATGCAACGAATTGAGCAGCAAAAAAAACTAAAACAATATAAGACCCAAGCGTTTCCATTGATTTATTCATACCTCTGATAACATCATTATCGTTTTTTATTGTTTTAGCACCAATTCCATAAGCTAAACCGGCAATCACTCCACCTAAAAATATAAAAGCTACTATTCCGCTTAGAAATGGTGATTTAAGAATACCATTTGTTTTAGGGTCTCTTAAAAATCCACCGTCAGGAATTATACCGGCAAGAATGATAAAAGAAAAAATGATAATTGCAAAACCGGCATACAACAGGCCTCTTTTTTCGTCGGAAGACAAGGGCTTAATCTCTTCAGCTTGAACAGAACCTTGATATTTTCCTAAACGCGGAATAATAATTTTTTCCGTTACCCAAGTCCCTGCAATTGCAATGAAGAAAGTTGATACAAACATAAAATAATAATTTGCTGCTGCGTTGACTTCATAAGTTTTGTCAATGATGTGAGCTGCTTCCTGAGTTAATCCGGCTAAAAGCGGATCTATTGTACCCAATAAAAGATTTGCACTATAACCACCAGAAACACCTGCGAATGCTGCGGCAAGTCCGGCAATGGGATGCCTTCCAGCTGCAAGAAATATTATTGCTGATAAAGGCACAAGAAGAACATAACCAATTTCGCTTGCAGTATTTGATAAAATACCTGCAAAAACGATTACAAAAGTTAAAAGCTTTTTAGGTGATTTGAGAACAAGTAACCTTAAAGCTGTTCCAATCAGACCGCTATGTTCTGCAACAGCAATTCCGAGCAATGAAACAAGCACTGTCCCCAATGGAGCGAAAGCTGTAAAATTTGTGATAAGGTTTAATATTATTCTATGAAGTCCCTCAACTGAAAGCAAATTTACTGGTTTTATCTCTTGTCCAGTACCCGGATGCACGACTGAAAAATCAAATTGACTTACAAACCAGGATAAAAATAAAACAGCTAAAGCGAATCCAGCAAAAAGAGTTGTGGGATTAGGTAATTTATTACCAACTTTTTCAATTATTGTTAAAAATTTATCAATGTATTTACTATTAAGTTTATTTGCCATCAAATTCTCTCATTATTTGAAAATTATGAAATGAAGTAAGTGATGTTTCAATATATAAAAATTTGTGAAGTTTTAATAAAAAAATGATTGGCTTATAAAATAATTTTCTTTTTACTTTTAGAAATTTTAGGAAATTAACTGACTATCTTTCTCAGCAAGAAGCTGTCCCTAAATTAGAGGATTTTTAATTTAAGGACAGCTCCAGTTTATTTTTTTCAATATCGAACTATTTACTTTATTAACTCAAGAATATTTGTATTAGAAACAAATTCTTCTCTTCTACCTTTCTGTTTACCTTGTGGTGTGTTTGCTTCCATAGTAAAAGAAAAAGAAGTAGAAGATGTTGTTTTTGATTTTTGAATTCTACCTTTAGAAATATTAAAATAAATTTTGCCCTCACCTTTTGAAACAGGCTTGGTAAAATTATAATCAATTCCTCTATCATTCACTTTCGATTGACCTTCAACAGAGTAATCCATACCCGCATCTATAACGGCTAATTTGTTATCTTCAAGTTTCTCTATTCCTATTACTTTATACTTGTTAGTATAATTAATTTGAAAGACCATCATTGGCATTGGAGGTTGTGGTGTTGACCAGATAGAATCTTTAGCTAAAGTTTTATCAGTAACCTTTCTGATAATCTGACCCATTACAGGTCTCAAAACGCTATTAATCATATCATCTTTAACCATATTTTTAGTTTGTACATCAACAGTGTCAGCGTTTCTGAGTTTAAGGAATTTATTAGAAATTTTATCTACTCTGAATATTTCAGATATCTCACCAAATTTTGTAAATCTTATTGAAAATGGATTGTTTAGTAAAGCATAAAATTCAGCGAAACGTTGATTTTGAAGAGTATCTTTATTTGTAATCGCATCAAAAGTTACTTTTTCATCATTAACTTTTGCATTTAATTTTAATCCAACAATTTTAACCTCTGCTTCAATAGTCCCATCTGATTCAACAGATTTAGGTTCAAATTCAATTAAATAAATAATCTCTTGTTTAATTTTATTGGTGATTGTAGTATCAGCAACAACTTTTTGTGAAGTCTCTGAAATACTAACAAGTCTATATAAAAGTTTTTCGCCTTTATCAAATTGATAGCCTAATTGAAAAGAAGATTTGTCTTCAATTGGTTCTGTTTTAAAGGATGTCGAATCATATTTATATAATTTTTCATCAACTTTAATAGTTTCTTGATTGTCTTTATCACCGCAGGCAATAAAAGTAAATGTAACCAAAACAAAAAGGACATAAAAAATTTTTTTCATTATTTCCTCAAATAGATTTATTCATAATAGTTTTCTAAGATACTTTGTTCTGAAAAGAAGAAAGCCACTTCTTTTTCAGCGTTTTCATTTGAATCAGAGCCGTGTACAGCATTGAACTGTTTATTTCTTGCATATAATTTTCTGATAGTTCCTTCTTCAGCCTGAGATGGGTCAGTAGCACCGATAAGCTTTCTGTAGTCTTCAACTGCGTTATCTTTTTCAAGAGCAATTGGAATACAAGGACCGGAAGTCATATATTCAACTAATTCATTGTAAAAAGGTCTTTCTTTATGCACTTCATAAAATTTTTGTGCTTGTGCTTTAGTAAGATGTGTCATTTTCATCCCTTTGATTTTAAAACCGGCTTTAATTATCATTGAAATGATTTCGCCAATGTATCCATCTTTAACAGCATCGGGCTTAATAATAGCCAAAGTCTTTCTACTCAATTTTATCTCCTATTTTTTTTCTTGTTTGATTTTTTCTTCTCTTGTTTCTCTTTCTTTTGAGCTTTTTTCTCTGCTTTCTTTTCAGCTTTTTTAATAGCTTTTAATTCTTTTTCTGATTTTTTCTCCCTTGTTTCTGATTTAGTTTTTACTGAAGAAGGTTTAGTCTTTTTCAAATTAGACAAAGCTTTCAACATAGTTAAACCAATTTCAGCAGGACTCTCAACAACGTGAATTCCTGCTTTTTTCATTGCAGTCATTTTTTCAGATGCAGTTCCTTTTCCACCGGATATAATTGCACCGGCGTGTCCCATTCTTCTTCCCGGAGGGGCTGTTCTACCAGCAATAAATCCCACAACAGGTTTCTTTACATTCTTTTTGATAAATTCAGCCGCTTCTTCCTCAGCACTTCCACCTATTTCGCCAATCATAATTATACCTTCAGTTTCCGGATCATCGTTAAATAATTTAATAATATCTGTAAATCTCGAACCAATTATTGGGTCTCCACCTATACCGACACAAGTTGACTGACCCAAGCCAACATCGGTTAATTGTTTTACAGCTTCATAAGTTAATGTTCCGCTTCTTGAAACAACACCAATTTTACCTTTTTTGTGTATGAAACCTGGCATAATGCCTACTTTTGCTTCGCCGGGCGAAATAACTCCTGGACAATTAGGACCAACCAAAACGACATCTTTATTTTTTGTTGTGTTGTAAACTTTAAGCATATCGTTGGTAGGAATACCTTCTGTTATGCAAATAATTACTTTAATACCTGCGTTAGCAGCTTCGAGAATTGCGTCCGCTGCGAATGCTGGTGGAACAAAAATTACAGAAGTATTGGCTTTTTGTTCTTTAACTGCCTCTTCAACTGTATTGTAAATTGGTATATCTTGAAATTTTGTTCCACCTTTTCCTGGAGTTACGCCTGCAACTATTTTTGTCCCGTATTCTACCATTTGACCAGTATGAAATGAACCTTCACCGCCTGTAATTCCTTGAACTACAAGTCTGGTTTTTTTATTAACTAAAATGCTCATTTTATTCTCGCTAAATTTTGAAAATTATTATGTAAAGATATAAAATTTCTCGTTGAATTTTAGACTTATTAAATTAGTGGTTGCTGTGCTTTGATAAATAAAGCAGATAATAGAATTGTAGAAATTAGTCTATCAGTGTAGATAAAATTTAACCACTGTGAAATTATGTTAGTCCAGCCACGAATTACACTAATTAACACGAAAAAGAATATTTTAAACAATAGGGATTAACTAATTTGCTTCATTGAATCTGCACAAATAATATTTAACCACAGATTACACAGATTGACACGAATAAATCTTTAAACTGATTTTAATGAATATTTGTTTACTTCGCTAATAATTCTTTCTAAGTCTATCATTTTAATACATTCGAGGTCGAAAGGACAAGTTCTTTTCCAACAAGGAGAACATTCAAGATTTTCCTGATAAAGTTTCACTCCTCTTCCATATAGTTCAATTTCTGTCCAGCATGAAAGTCCAAACCAAACAATTACAAATTTTTTCAAAGCAATTGCAAGGTGCATTCCAAAAGAATCACCAGTTATAACAACATCTGCAATATTCATAAAACAGGCTCCCCTTCGAAGTCCAAAAGTAGTAGGCGTGTTAATAACATCTTTTTGAATATTCTCAGGAAGTCCTGCAATTATTTGCTGATTTCTTTCAGTGTCTTCCTTGCCACCTAATAACATAATTTTAAATGATTTATTTTCACTCAATTTTTCAATAAGATAAATATGTTGTTCGATAGTCATCTTTTTGTTTGGAAAGAGATTTGAGCAACCGGTATTAAATCCAACGTAAGTTTTTGAAGAATCGTATTGAATTTCTTTTTTATACGATTCAATAAATTCTTTTTCTTCGTCAGTGAAAAAGAATTGATATTCATCTTTTTGATAATCAAGTTCAAAAGTTTCGTGGATAATATCAATACCTGATCGTTGATTTTGCCTGAATTTCAGATAATCATCATTGCCCATTAAATAATTATACATTGCAGAGGAATTTGCCGGAATTATTTTTCCATCTTCATTTAATAAAAATCCAAGTTTATTTTTTGCTTGAATTTCATTAGCAAAGGCACAAGCGTAATTTGTTTTATCTGCATTAAATAAAAAATCAAAAGTCATTTGTCTTAGAATCATTCGGTTTTCATCATTCCAAACCCAAACTTTATCAATTAACGGATTATTAAACAAAATTTTTTCAGAACTCGGTAGTGTAATCCAGTTGATGGTACTTATTGGGAATTTCCTTTTTATTGCAGGAAGAATTGAAGTAAAACTAAGAACTGCGCCCAAAGCATCGAGAGAGATGATTAAGATTTTAACTCCGATTTTGTTTTGGTCGTTATCTTCCTGACAACCATTTTCAAGACAGTTTTTATATGAGAAACAAGGTTTATATCCGCTAAACTTTTTGCATTTTGGAATAGATAAATTTTCAAAATCCATATTTATTTAGTGTTTAATAATTGAATTATAGCGTTAATTACTTCTTCTTCAGATAATCCTTTTTCAATACCGCAAGTATTTTGATCAGCACTACAATATTTTTTACAATTTTCCTCTGAAACTTCAAGATTTATGGAATTGTAATTTAATGCTCCGTGATGTTTTGCTGAACTAACTTTTCGACGACAAAAAATTCCAACGCATTTAACTCCTAATGCGTCTGCAAGATGCAAAGGTCCGGTTGATGGTGCGAAAAACAAATCTGCCTGAGATATTACTTTTATCATCATTCGCAAATCTGAAATATCATCAGAGATAATAATTATTCTTTCTTCATCTAATTGCTTCAAATCGGCGATGAAATCTGAAGACATTTCTCGTGCAGTAAAGACCAACTTATAGCTTTTGTCAGGTAGTAAATCCAAAAGTTTTTTAGTAAGTGAAAGATATTTTCTCTCACTCCAGTTTGGAGCAGAACCAAGAGATCCGGAATGGATAAAAATTTTCTTGTCAGTTGGTTTAGCACCTTTGCTGGATAAAAATTCAATTGCTTCTTTTTTCTCTTCTTCTGTTACGAAGATTTCTAAATTAATATTATCAGTTACTACTCCGATTTTTCGTGCAAGGTCCATACAGTAATCAGCTTCGTGTCTTAGAGGGTTATAATTATTACGAGAAACACTTTTCATAAAAGTTATTACTTCATAAAGAATATGTCCTACACCAACTCTGTATGGAATACCGGCAAAGAAAAGTTGATAAGCAGCTCTTTCAGTTGGAAACATCATCAACGCATGAGTGAATTTGTATTTTCTGATTTCTTTTACAACTTTCCAAAAATTCTCTTCCTTCAAATCATCAGTTAAAATAAGGTTGATATTTGGGTTATTAAAAAAAATCTTACTTGTGTGTGGTTGAGTTAATGTTGCAATAAAAGCATCTGGGAAAGTTTTTCTTAATTCCCTTATTGCAGGAGTTATATATGTAGTATCTCCGACTCTATCGGTTCGAACAACAAGAATACGTTTTTGTTTTTTATTTATCACCAATATATTGAAATTTATAAATGAATGGTGCAAAATTAAGGATTATTTATTATTCAATAGGGTCGTCTGAAAAAATATTTTTCTGTCATCTTGAATATTATCATTTATAAATTTTTCAAATAGCGTTGTTTAATTACATTCGATTTATTTGTTCTACAAATATATCGCTCTTACAGAGTGAAGGACATATCAGTCACAACTCCGTAGGAGTTGAATGTTTGTAGAAATCAATACACCCAATAAAATCGGAACTCCGTAGGAGTTCAATATTACTATCAGTTATTTATAGCTCAATTAGAAAGTTCAAATATGTTTGATTAGATTTAAGGAGTGAACTTTGTATTGGTTTAAAATATTTCTGATGAGCCTAATTTTTATGGATTTGTGAAACGCAAAATATTCAACCCCGTTGGGGTTGTAGATTTTTTCTGTTCATTTTTTATTAACATTAAATCCCTTCGGGATTTTTTAACGAACCGAAGTACTATAATATGGAAAGATAAAATGATAACATTTGTGAACTTTGAGTTTAAATATAATTTCACGCAAAGACGCAAAGGGAAAAAAGATAACTGATGCGACTGATTTGCAAGGATAAAAATCTGTGATAATCTGTAAAATCAGCGTTATCAGTGTGCAATTCCTTTCTTTGGTCAACAGCAACTATATAATATTGATGAAAATAAAATTTTCTTTGTGAACTTCGTGTTAAAATAAAATTTCACGCATCAATATTACTATCAGTTATTTATAAATAATTCGATTGAAAATTTCAAATATATTTTAATAGATTTTATTGGAGCGTTAGCTCTGAAATCTTATTAATGATAACACACAAATAAATTTTTCTCATCACAATTTAAATTTATTTCAGGGCTACGCCCCTTTGAGGCTGTAATTGTTCTTTTTTCTACGAAGATTTTATGGCTAACGCCACAATCTTTAACAATCAGAGTGCTGGTATAGTGACATTTCTATTTTATTCAAAACAAATTTATCAAAAAAGTTTAATAGATTTAAAACCGATGAAGTGATTGACTGAAGTTTCACTCATAAAGAAAGGTTCTTCTTTTATAAAATTAAAACCAAGTTTTTTATACCAGTTTAACGTTGGCAAATTATTTTCCATTACACCAATCCAAAATTCAGTGTATCCTAATTCAGCAGCTTTCTGTTCGGCGAGTAACATTAATTTCTTTCCAATACCTAATCCTTGATATTTCGGTAGTATGTATAGAGATGAAACATAAAATTTCCCTTCGTTTTTATTTTCAATCAATCTCATCCAGCCAATTAACTGATTTTCGAATTCAACTGAAAAACAGTAAGCGTTTTTATTGTTGTATAATTCCTCTAAGTTTTCATAAGAATAAAAAGTATTAAGATAGTTAACCAAATCTTTTTCCGGGATAAATTTATAAGTTTCAAACCAGGTTATTGATAAGAGTTTTCTAACTTCTGTAAAATCTTTTTTAGACCAAGGACGAATTAAAAATTCTGAAGTCATGATAATACTTTTTGCTAATCAAATCTTTTTGCAAATGAAATTAACTTTTCTTCATCAAATTGTTTTGCAAGTACTTGCATACCTATCGGCATTCCATTTTTACTTTTTGCAATTGGAATATTTATACCAGGTATTCCTGCAAGATTAGCTGAAGTTGTGTAGATGTCACTTAAATACATCTCTAAAGGATTTTCGGATTTTTCACCTATCTTAAAAGCAGTTGTTGGGGTAGTGGGAGTAATCAGTAAATCAACTTGCTGAAATACTTTATCGAAATCTTCCTTGATCAAACGTCTTACTTTTTGTGCCTTTCTGTAATAAGCATCATAATAACCTGATGAAAGAACATAAGTTCCAAGCATAATTCTTCTTTTAACTTCGGTGCCAAAACCTTCAGTTCTGGAATTAACATACATTTCGTCGAGGTTAGAATACTTATCGGAGCGAAAGCCATATCTTGCACCATCAAATCGGGCAAGGTTAGAAGAAGCCTCAGCAGTTGTAAGAATGTAATAAACAGCTATTGTATATTCTGTCATTGGCAGATTAACCTCTTCAATTGAAAAACCGTCATCTTTCAATTTTTCAATTTCATTAAGAATAGAATTTTTTATTTCTATATCAAGCCCGTCTGCAAAATATTCTTTTGGAAGACCGATTTTGAATTTTTCATTCTGTCTAATTTGCGAAATGTAATTGGGGACAGGTTGATTTGCAGAGGTAGAATCTTGTTGATCTTTACCTGATATTACTTGCAACAATAAAGCTAAATCATATACATTTTTGGAAAATGGTCCGATTGTATCAAAAGAAGAAGCAAAAGCAGTTAAACCAAATCTTGAAACTCTGCCATAAGTTGGCTTTAGACCAAAAATACCACAAAAAGCTGCTGGTTGACGAATGGAACCGCCGGTATCAGTACCTAAAGAAATATCACATAAGTCAGCAGCGACAGCCACAGCAGAACCACCGCTTGAACCACCGGGAACGCAACTTTCATCTACTGGATTTAATACTTTTCCGAAATATGAATTCTCATTTGAGGAACCCATTGCAAATTCATCGCAGTTTGTTTTGCCAATTAGTATTGCATCTTCATCTAAAATTTTTTGTACTGCGGTTGCTGTATAAATGGATGAAAAATTATGTAAAATTTTTGATGAACAGGTTAGAGGATGGTCTTTGTATGCCAAAACATCTTTGATTGCTACAACAGCACCGGCTAATTTACCGTGATTACCGGCTCTAATCTTACTTTCTATTTTTTCTGCCTGTTTAAGCGCTTCATCCTCAAACACGAAGTTGTAGGCATTGAAGTGCTTTTTTTCTTCTATTCTTTTTAAGTATGAATTGACATTTTCAATTAAAGAAAGTTTTCCTGATTTGACTAAATCAATTTTTTCAGAAAGATTTGAATAATTCATTAACAAGAACTATCTCTGTATTTTCTATTTTAATCCAAAGTAAAATTATTTCTTTTCTTCTTTCTTCAAATCCTCTTCAGTTTTTTTTACTTCTTCTTCAACATCTTTGACAGCTTTCTTGAACTCCCTCATTCCTTTACCCAATCCCTGTGCTAATTCAGGAATTTTCTTCGCACCAAAAAGAAGAAGAATAACCAAAACGATAAGAATTATTTCAGTAGCTCCTAAATTTCCAAACATTTTATCACCTTTATTTTTTTGATTATGTACTTTGTGCCTTAGTGTCTTGGTGCCAAGAAGCGCGAAAGGCAAAATGCCACGAAGGCACGAAGACACTAAGAATTTACTAATTCTTCTATATGGTTAATTATTGAACTGAAAATAAATTGACCATCAGTATTACCTAAAACAGGATCACAAACTCTTTCAGGATGAGGCATCATTCCTAAAACATTTCCATTTTTATTTACAATACCAGCAATGTTTAGCAAAGAACCATTCGGATTGAAACTCTCATCCACATTTCCATTTTTATCACTATATCTAAAAATTATCTGCTGATTATCCTGAAGTTCTTTAAGTATATCATCGTTGGTGAAATAATTTCCTTCACCGTGTGCAATAGGAATTTTAATTATATTTATTTCTGATGGAATTTTATTAGTAAAAATTGTATTTCTGTTTTCAACTTTCAGATAAACGTCTTTGCAAACAAATTTAAGAGAAACATTTTGAAGCATAACTCCGGGCAGCAAACCAGCTTCCAATAAAATTTGAAATCCATTACAGATACCAATTACAATTCCACCCTTATGTGCAAAATCAATAACAGAATTCATAATCGGGGAAAATCTTGCAATCGAACCTGTTCTTAAATAATCACCGTATGAAAAACCGCCGGGTAAAATGATAACATTACTATTCTTTAAATCTGATTCTTTGTGCCATAAAAACTCAACCTTACAATTCAATATTTTTTTAATTGCGTAATAAGCATCGTGATCACAATTTGAACCAGGGAAAACAACTACACCAAACTTTGGATTCATCTATACTTCCTCGGCATTAGTAATTTCAGACAGAGAAAATTCATAATCTTCCATAATTGGGTTTGAAAGTAATTTTAGGCAATATTCATTCACTTCTTTCTCTGCTTCTTGGAGGTTGTCAGAATATACATCAAATTCAATATACTTTCCGATTCTTGTATTTTTAATATTTGTTAGACCCAGATGTTGAGCCCCTTTTTCAACGGCTTTACCTTGCGGGTCAAGTATAGATGGTCTTCTTTTGATGATTACTTGTGCCTTAAACATTTATCCTCTTAAAAACTTATTTTGGATTTTGCTAAAAATGTGTCGAAAAATACCAAACAGTATTACTAAAACAAACGCAAAGAATAATCCTCTAATCTCAAATACAATTACATTAACAATCAGTAAAAAAATAATTATGAATTTTATTGGATTAGATTTTATCTCTGAGAAAGAAACTTTTGGGATTGTGTCATATTTTACTTTACTTACCATCAGGAAAGATAAAATAATTACCAATGGAGAGATGAGCATTTCAAAAAATTCAATTTTATATTCATAAAATCCAAGAAAGAAAGTAGTAAAAGTTAACGCACATAACGGAATTGGAAGACCAGTAAAAAACTTTTTGTCAAATCCAACTAATTGGACATTAAACCTTGCTAATCTGAACGCTCCGGCAATAATAGGAAGAGAGCTAATCAGGATACCTAAAGAATTCAATTGAGAAAAATATGAAGTGTATAATAGAAACGCTGGTGCTAATCCAAACGAAACAACATCAGAAAGAGAATCTAATTCGACACCGAGTTCGCTGCTTGATTTGGTTAATCTTGCCATAAAACCATCCAAAGCATCAAAAATTGATGCAGCGATAATAAACCATGCAGCATTTTCAAAGTTGCTTTTGCTGGATTGAATTACTGATAAGAATCCACAAAACAAATTAAGTGAAGTAAATAAATTAGGAACTATAGAAGGAGTAATTCTAATTTTATTCATTGTATTTATTTCGTTTCAAAGAGAATTGTCTCACCTGCATAAACAATATCATCTTTCTTAACTTTCTCAGTCCACTCTGGAGGTACAATTACATCAACCCTGCTCCCAAACCTTATCATACCAAATCTTTCACCAATTTTTACTTCATCTCCAATCTTTAAATCAGAAACAATTCTTCTTGCTACAAAACCAGCTATTTGAATAAATAAAACTTTACCGTGTTTGCTATTAATTCCAATTTCGTTTCGTTCATTTTTTTCGGATGCTTTATCTTCAAAAGCTGCTATGAACTCACCAGGATGGTATTTTATATATTCAACTTTTCCAGAAACGGGAATCCTATTAACGTGCACATTTAATGGTGACATAAAGATAGCGACTACTTTTGCTTTGCCATTAAGAAATCTATTATCATCAATTTCCCGAACGAATAAAACCTTACCATCAGCCGGAGAAACAATTATGTTTTCTTTGTTTGGGGTAACTCTTTCAGGGTCTCTGAAAAAGTTTAAGGTGAAGATCATTATCAGAGCTGAGAGAATAAACAATCCAAATTTTATATAGTTATTGTTGGAGTAAATTCCTAAAACTATTAAAAAGAAGCAAATTAAAGTTATTACTACGATAGTAGAATATCCGTATTTAGTAATCATTGTTTTGGACTCACAATGTTATAAAGAAAGTCGGTATATTTTTTAATTTCAGCGGCGCTATTAAGTTTATTGGGGTCTGTCCACTTAGAGTTCTCTTCAATAGGAAATACTTTAATTCCAAAAGGGGTAAAGTCACCACAGACATAAATCTTATCCTGAAATTTCCCAAATCTTAAGTCAAGTTCTGTTAAAATCTCGTTTCTTCTCTCGAAGAATGATTTTAACACAGCATTTATTTTTGATGAAATTCTCAAGATAACTTTCATATCTTCAGAATTACATAAATCAAAAGAAAGAAGGTGACTTTCATTAATAAGATTATCTTTCGATTCACCATATCTGAATTCATAAACTGGAAGCTTTAGTTCGATGTTTTCTTTAATACCAAAAATTTTTGCAATTCTCTTATCAGAATAATTTAAGATTTTAATGAGAAATTTGTATTCAGAATAATCAACAAATTTTATAATGTTTTCGCTATCACGTTTTACATAAGCTGTGGGGACTTGATAGCCGGTTAAATATTCAAAAAGGAAAGTGCTAAGCTCGACAATTTTAGAACTTAAATCTTTTATTTTTGTTTTAGTTTTATCAACTATTACAAAATCAAGATATTCAACTTGAATATATTTTTCATCAAGTGGAGCTTGTTTATGAATAATTGTCTGAATCATAGCAACCTTTTTCTTTTAGAGTTGAAATATCTTAAAAAATTAAAAATAAAACAATAAACTAAATCTATATTTATATTTGAAGTAGAAAAAATATCAAAAATTTAAGGAGCATAAATGAAGAATTTACAAGGTATGTTACAGCAGGTACAAAAAATGCAGCAAGAAATGCAAAAGGTACAGGCTGATTTAGTAAATAAAACCGTTTCTGAAGAAGCCGGCGGGGGTATGATAAGAGCAACTGTTAACGGTGCAAGAGAGCTTATTTCTCTTGATATTGATCCACAAGTTATTAGTAAAGAGGAGAAAGAAATTCTTGAAGATTTAGTCGTGGCTGCTGTTAATAAAGCTCTTAATTCCGCTGCTAAAATGGCTGAAGAGGAATTAGCTAAAGTTACAAAAGGAATGATTCCTCCCGGCTTAAATATTCCAGGATTCTAAATATGCAGATTGCTGAAACATTATCATTAGCAATCGAAGAATTTAGCAAGCTCCCTGGAATTGGAAGAAAGACGGCGCAAAGATTAACACTTTTTTTAGTAAAAAGTGATAAAGAAATTGCTGAAAAGTTAGCAGATTCCATTTTGTCACTTAAAACTAAGTTGAGATTGTGTGAAAAGTGTTTTAACTTATCTGAAGATAATCTTTGCTCAATCTGCTCAAATCCAAAAAGAGATAACTCAATTTTATGCATTGTTGAAGATATCAATGATGTTATTGCAATTGAAAAATCTAATGAATTCAACGGAATTTATCATGTTTTAGGCGGGGTTTTATCTCCACTTTCCGGTGTTGGTGCTGACGATTTGAAAATTAAAGAATTGATTAGACGTTTTGAGAATGAGAATTTTAAAGAAATTATTTTAGCTTTAAATCCTGATACTGAAGGAGAAACCACGTCTTTGTATTTAGCAAAGTTGATTAAACCTTTCGGAATTAAGGTTACTCGTATAGCAAGAGGGATTCCAATTGGTGGTGATCTGGAATTCACTGATGAGGTTACAATTGGCAAAGCTATGCTAAACAGAATTATTTTATGAAAGAGTGGTTTAATGACTGGTTCAATAGTTCTGAATATCTGGAAGTCTATAAGCATAGAAATGAAAAGGATGCTGAAAATCATATCAAATTTGTTCTTTCTAATATAAAACTCGAAAGAAAATCAAAAATTCTTGATATGGCTTGTGGAGCTGGAAGACATTCAATTATTTTAGCAAAGCAAGGTTTTAATGTAACCGGAATAGATTTGAGTGAAAACCTACTATCTGAAGCAAAAAAAAATGCATCAGAAGAAAAATTAACTATTAAGTTTATTAAGTCGGATATAAGAGAATTCAATACAGAAGATAGATTTAATCTTATTTTAAATTTGTTTACAAGTTTTGGATACTTTAATAAAGAAGAAGATAATTTCCTTGTTCTTCAAAAGGCTTTTGAATTTTTAGAAAAATCAGGGTTTTTTATTTTAGATTTTTTTAACAAGAATTACTTGTTGAAAAATTTAATTCCACTAACAGAAGAAATCCAAGAAGATAAAAAAATCATTCAAAAAAGGTTTATTAGAAAAGGGCGAGTAGAAAAGACCATTGAAATCTTTACAAATGAAGATAAAAAGGAATTTTCTGAATCAGTAAAACTTTATTCTAATCAGGAGTTAGTGAATATGTTGCTCGAAATTGGTTTTGAAATTGTCAGTTTATTTGGTGATTTTGATGGTAGTGTTTTTGACATTGATAATTCACCACGATTTATAGCAATATGTAAAAAATGAAATTTATAATCACTAAACATATAATCATTTTGGGATTACTTATTACTGGATGTGATTTCTTTGTTACTCGACAACCTGAGAATCCAGATCAGGGCAGAGCAAATTTTTTACCACCAACTGAGCCGCGTATAGTAATTGAAAACCTAAAAAATGCTTTCACCGATAAGAATGTTCAAAATTATGTTGCTTGTTTAGTGGATACATTTTTTACATCGAAGAAATTCAGATTTATTCCTTCCAGTGAAGCAGCATCAACTTTCGTTTTCCTAACTCAGGATTGGAGTGTTTTTGACGAAAGGAAATATTTCAGCAGCATAGTATCAAAAGTTCCCAAAGATTTTCCAATAACATTAAATATAACTGATGAAAATTACAGTAGCTTATCTGGGGATACTATTTTATTCACTTCAAATTATTTTATAAGTGTTCCCCATAATTCTACTGAACCAAAAAGCTTTGCTGGAAATTTACAATTTAATATGGTAAGAGATAGTCGTTCAAATTGGTCAATTTATTTTTGGAAAGATACAAGAAGTGGTAATCTTCCAAGTTGGAGTGAACTTAAAGGATATTTTTATTAAAAGATTATTATTTATACCATTTTTAATTTTTCTGGGTTGTAAGAATCCTTTTGCACCTGCATTTGATGAAAATGTTGGAGGGGATAAACCGGCAATTTCAGATCAGAAAGAAATCTCTGGTGTTTTTCAGAACTTTAATTATGCTTATACATTTAAAGATACTACTATTTATGGTGGACTAATTTCTCAGGATTTTACTTTTACTTATCGGGATTATGAAAAAGGATTTGATGTCTCCTGGGGCAGATTTGATGAAATGAGAACTACTTTAGGTTTGTTTGAGAATGCTCAGCGTCTCGATTTAATTTGGAATAACATTATATTACTAACCCAAGATTCTTTATCTGCAAATATTGTCAGAGGTTTTAACTTGACTATAGTTTTTAATCCGACAGATGTTATCAGGGTTGATGGAAGGGTTAATCTTGCTCTCAGAAAGGATTCTGAAACTCAGAAATGGCAGATTATCAGGTGGATAGATGAATCTAATTTTTAATGGAGTTTATTGATGTTTATTATTAAAGAAGTATTTAAAATTATTTCCAGATCAAAACTTCATTTTATTATAAATCTTATATCGTTAAGTATTTCGGTTTTCTTAATTTTGATATCATCTCTTTTCTTTTATGCAACTGATACAGTAAATAAATATTTGCAAGAGAATTTATCAATAAGTGTATTTCTTAAGGATAATATTTCAGATGAAAAATTGAAAGAAATTGAAAGTTTTTTGAGTTCTAAAATTTATACTGCAAAAATAGAATATGTATCTAAAGAAAAAGCTTATGATATATTTTTAGAAGAAACTGGCGAAGATTTTAAAAAAATTCTTGATTATAATCCATTACCTGCTTCTTTCAACCTTTTCCTTAAAAGTGAATTTGTAACAGAAGATTTAATTAATTCAATTAATGATGAATTAAATAAAATTCCTGAAATAACAGAAGTGGTTTCAAAAATGGACTTTTATGAGAATTTATTATCCATTTCGGAAAAAATTAAAAATTATATTCTTTTTATTACAGTTTTAATGATATTTACATCCATATATCTCGTATTCAGTACCAATAAATTAATTATTAACTCAAGTTTTGAAAAATTTGAGACTATGAAGCTGGTAGGTGCCAAACTTTCAACTATAAAGCTGCCAATAATTTTGAATATTATTCTGGTTGGTTTGATTGCCGGATTATTATCAATAGGATTTATCTATTTAATTATAAGTTTTTTAGAATTAAATTTACAGTTGGTACTTAATTATTTAAGATTAAATCAAATTATACTTTTTTTATTTGTTCTCTTAATTGGTCCTTTTTTAGGGACACTTATAACAATTTTTAGCTTAAGAAAAATAACTTTGAAAGTTAAAACTTAAATTATTTAAATAAAGATTTCTTCAAATGGATAAAAAGATATATCTCTTTTCTGTTTTAATAATTATAATTTCTGGGGTTTTAGTTTTTAGCCAACCACTGCCTACTTATTCAGAGCGTGAACTATTTGCAAATAAAGACTCATTAATGGTTAATTTATTTCTGTCAGAGTATTCAGAGGGACCTATTGACCCGGATAATTATTCTGTTGGTCCAGGGGACATTTTATTTATTTCTATTTCTGGAATAGAAGAAAAAAATTTTAGTTTGAAGATTAACCCTGATGGTTTTTTATATATTCCACGAATTGGTGTAATTGATTTAAGCGGTAAAAAACTTTCTGAAGCAAGAAAAATTATTAGGGAAAGATTACTAAAAAGTTTCAAAGAAGTTGAAATATACATTACACTTCAAAGTTTCAGAAGAATTAAGGTCTCTTTGATTGGAAATGTACTAAAACCGTCCAACTTTATTTTATCTTCTGCATCTCGACTTTTTGATTTATTTGTAATTTCAAAAGGAATTACACCATCTTCTGATTTAAGAAATATAACAGTCAGATCAAGGAATGGCGATGTTCAAAAATATGATTTATTAAGATTTTTAAGATTAGGTGATATGAGTCAAAATCCACCATTAAATGATGGAGATATTATAATTATAGATAAAGCTGAAAGATTTGTAGGTTTATTAGGTCATATCAAATATGCCGGCAATTACGAATATAAACCTAATGAGACTGTAAATGAAATTATTAACCTCGCTGGTGGTTTAATGTTCAAGGCTTTTACAGACTCTATTGAAATTGTAAGATTTACTAATGATGGCAAAAATCAATATAGCCTTTATTACAGCTTTGAATACATAAAAAATAATAATCTAATAATTCAACCTAATGATTTAATCATTGTAAGAGAAATTCCAGAATACTTTGACTTACAATATGTTGAAGTAAAAGGTTTAGTCAGATATCCTGGAGTTTATAAAATTCTAAAAGGCAAAACAACATTAAGTGAAATTATTAAAGAAGCAGGTGGATTTTTAGACAATGCTTCATTAATTAACTCTACTATTTACAGAACTGAGATTGATACAATTCCAGATCCTGAATATGAAAGATTGAAATTGATTCCAAGAGCTGAAATGACAGATGATGAATATGATTATTTAAAGGCAAAGTCTCGGCAAAAAATTGGAAAAGTAGTGGTTGATTTTGAAAATCTTTTCTTATATAACAAAAAAGATGAAGACATTATTTTAAGAAGTGGTGATGTTATTACAATACCGGAAGGAAAAGAATATGTAACAATTATTGGACAGGTAGTTAACCCCGGAAATATACCTTTTAAGGAGAAATTGAAGGTTGAAGACTATATAAACCTAAGCGGAGGATTTGGTTGGAGAGCAGTTGAAAGTGATGTAAGAGTTATTAAATCAAACACAGGAGAGTGGATTGAAGCGGATGAAGTAAAAAGAATAAACCCTGGTGACATTATTTGGGTTCCTGAAAAAACACCGCCACCAAAGTTCTGGGATGTATTTACGACTTCATTGCAAGTTTTAGGTCAAATAGCAGCAGTTGTTGCCGCAACTGTTGCAGTTATAGTATCAACGAGGTAAAAATGGATTTTCATAGTATAATTCACACAATTCTGACAAATTGGAAAAGAATTTTAAGCGTAACATTTTTTACAACTGTTATACTGCTTTTGATTTTTTTGTTTGTTTATCCACATACTTTTCGTGCCACTGCAGTGCTGTTACCTCCCGAAAAAAATACCTCTATTTTAGGTTTGAGCAGTCTTCTTTCTCAGCAAAATATGACTTCATTACTAAGTCCAAGCTTATCAAATGCAAGCTCACAGCTTTATGCTGAAATTCTTAAAAGCAGAAGTGCTTCTATTTATGTAATTAAAAAGTTGAATATTCAAAATGAGTATGATGAAAAAAATATTTATGAAGCTGCAAATAAACTTAGTGAAGACATAAATATTGAATTAACTAAAGAGGGTTTAATTAAATTATCAGTAGATTATTCATCAAAGTTTCTTCCTCTTTTTCTTGATGATTTAACCTCAAGGAAAAATTTCTCGGCAACTCTTACAAATACTTTTATTGAAGCTCTTGACCGCATCAATAATGATAAAATTTCAACCAGATCAAGAAAGGCGCGAATTTTCCTTGAATCACAAATTAAACAAACCAAATCAGTTCTTGACTCGGTAGAATTAAAATTACAGGATTTCCAAAAAAAGAATAAAACTATTTCTTTGCCAGATCAATTGAAAGCCTCTATTGAAAGTGCTGCAAAAGTAAAAGCTGAAATCTCTCAAGCCGAAATTGAATTGGGTTTGCTGAGATATAATGTTCAGGTTGATGATAAAATTTATCAATCAGTTAAAAAAAAACTTGAGCAATTGAAAGAACAGTACAAAAAAATCGAATCTGAAAATGAAGATTATCTTCTAAATTTTAATTTGATTCCCCAAATTGGAAGAGAATTGACAGAGCTATATAGAGAATTGAGAATTCAAAATGAAGTCTATTCTTTCCTTCAGCAGCAGTATTATAAAGAAAAAATTGAAGAAAATCGTGATTTACCAACCGTTGAAGTTCTTGATCCGGCAATTCCACCAAAAAGGCCCGTTAGTCCAAGAATATTTTTTGGCAGTCTCTTAGGTGGAATTTTTGCTTTCTTTTTTGTGTCTTTGATTGAAATATTAAAGGCGAATAAATTCCGAAATAAATCTTAATATAATCTATTATTATTTCATCGAACAATTACATTATGCAAAAAAATCATCGGGACATTTTATATACGAAATACCACACTTCATTTAACTCTTTGATTTCTTTGGCTGATGAGAAGACTTTGAAAAGATTGTATGCACATTATGATTATAAAATTTATCCTATAATAAAAAATTTTAATAAATCCGCAAGCGTTCTTGAGCTTGGATGTGGACCTGGATATCTTTTGCAATATTTAAAGTCAAAAGGATTTAATAATTGTTTTGGAATAGATTTATCCCCCGAACAAATAGAAATTGCTGAATCTAAAGGTCATTCTGTTATTCAGGGGGATGCGATTGAATTCTTGAAAACACGTCAAAAAACTTATGATATAATTTTTGCTTTTGACTTTATTGAACATTTTACTAAAGATGAGTTAATTGAATTATCAATGTTGATTTATGATAGTCTTAATCAAGGCGGAGTTTTTATTTTAAGAACACCAAATGGTCAGGGTATTTTTGCAGGGACGATAATTTATGGCGATTTAACTCATCAAACAATTTTTACCCCTAATTCCCTTATTCAATTGTTGATTCAGGCGGGTTTCAAGGAAGTTAAATGCTTCGAAAATGGTCCATTAAGTAAAGACTTAAAGGGATTTATTAGAAAGCTGTTCTGGGAATTTTTTAAATTTATATTAGACGTTTTAAGAATCAGTGAAATTGGCGGAAAAATTAATATTCTAACACAAGATTTTTACGCTTATTCTGTTAAGTAAATAGAACTTTTTTTAATGATTAGTAAATCTTTAATTGGTAAGGCTGCAATTACAATAACAGTAATTAGTTTAATTATCAGAGTCTTAGGTTTTGTAAGAGAAATACTTTTTGCTAACTACTACGGCACTAATTTAGAATATGAAATTTATCTTGTTGCTTCTATAATTCCACTAACCATAAATACAATATCTATTTTCTTTTATCAAAACTATTTTATCCCAAATTATGCAATAGTTCAGAATGACTGCTCAGAAGAAAGCGGATACTTTGTAAAAAAGACTTTCTTAAATTCGTTAATATTCTCAATGTTAATTTCGTTAGTTTTTATTTTATTCTCAGAACAAATAATTGCATTTTATGCTGGTAAAGAAATTCTTAACACAAAATTAAAATTATTATTCTCCATATTTTCTCTTACAATTATTCCTGCAATATTATCGTCATTTTTATCAGCATATTTAAATTCAAAAGGTAAATTTGGATCTCCTGCATTTTCATTACTCTTTATTAATCTTGTAACCATTATCTCACTTTTACATTTCAAATCAAAAAACATAATCCCAATAGCTGTCGGTTATTTAGTAGGTTCCTTTATTCAACTATTCTATCTTTTAATTAAAACAGACATTAAGAGTTTTATTCAAATAAAAAAAGCTAATCAAAAGATTTTATCAAAGATTAAATACAGTTCAGTTATATCCATACTTCTAATTGAATTAATTGGACAATTATATGTTGTTACCGATAGATACTTTTATTCAAAAGTTGACACCGGTGGAATTGCATCACTAAATTATGCAACAAGTATCTTTTTATTGCCTGTTTCAATATTTACTATTTCATTAACTACTGCGATTATGCCCAGAATTTCTGAGCTTTCTGTAAAAGGTGAAGTCAAAGAAATGTCTGAGTTGATAAATAAACTTTTCTCTCTTTCATTTTTATTTTTTATTCCTTTTATTACAATTTTCCTTTTACAAGGAAATCAAGTAATAAGACTATTCTTCCAAAGAGGAAACTTTGACTATATCAGTACTCAAATGACTTATGAGGTATTATTTTACTTATCATTAAGTTTGATTTTTTACGTTATGTATAGCTTTTTTAATAAATTTTTATATTCTTTTCAAAAAATCACTTTTCTGCTTTTTCTTACAATATCAGTTTTATCCTTAAAATTTTTAATGAATTATCTTTTGGTTAATAGTCTTAAGCAAAATGGTTTGGCAATATCAACTTCAATTAGTTACACTATTTTTTTCCTTTTTGCTTTCATTAAAGTAAAATCTAAATTAAAAATAAATTTTGAACCAAAAATTTTTAGCAGTTTTTTATTTTATTTATTAAATGCGTTATTCTCTTATTTTATTGCGACGGTGATAGTTTTTACTTTAAACCCAAATACAATTTTCTTTGACTTATTTTCTATAATAATATTTCTCGTGTTTTATTATTTAAATAATCAAATATTTAGAGATGAAAATCAGATTTTAATATTAAATCAATTAAAAATTTTATAACAATGAAATCAGTACTTTTTCTTAATAAAGTCAAAGTTTTTCTTAATCCTGATAGTGCTTCTTACTGGCACACTATTACAAGATGTGCAATAGATAAAAAACCTAAAAAGTTAGGTAGGTATTATCTTAACTTTGATTCTAAATTATATTATCCTGATAAATTTGATGATGGAATTCCAATGTGGAGAAATTTTGATGAACCATATTTTTACCATCCAATAGTAATAGCTCAATATGCTCTTGGTATTTATGAACACTATTATCAGAGCAATTTTCAGGATGAAGAGTTAAAAAACAAATTTTTAAGACAAGTAAACTGGTTTAAAGAAAATTATTACGACATTTCTTTTGGAAAAGTTTGGAATATTTATTATGATATTCCTTTGTATAAAATGAAAAAACCTTGGTTCTCAGCTCTATCACAAGGAGAAGCATTGTCAGTATTGACAAGAGCTTATTTATTAACAAAAGATGATTCTCTAATTAATCTTTGTGAAGATGCTATTATACCTTTTACTAAGGAAGTTAAAGATGGTGGTTTAATCAATTACTTTAATGGCATTCCTATTTATGAAGAATATCCATCTGAGTACAGAACTGTTGCAGTTCTTAATGGTTTTATGTTTTCCTTATTCGGACTTTATGACTTTTTCTTATTAACAGAAAGTGATAAAGCCAAAAAATTATTTGATAAAGGAATTGAGTCTTTAAAGAAATTGCTGCCTTTTTATGATACAGGCTATTGGGCAAGGTATTATTTGTTTGATTATCCAAAAGAGTATGTTGCTTCTTTTACTTATATCTCTTTGATGTATGAACAACTGAAAGTTTTATACATATTGACCGAAGAAAAAATTTTTAATGAATATTCGCTGAAGTGGAAACAGTACACTGAAAGAAAATTAAATAAGTATAGAGCTTTACTTAAAAAAATTATTTACGCCAATAGTTTATAAAAATTATTTTGGAAAAAAGTATAACAACAGAATTATCTGGTAACTGGCTAATAAATTCGTTAGTCCAACTGATTTTTGATATTACTCTAAAGATAATCAGAACTATTTACAAAGTCTTTAGTAAAAATGGTAATAGTGTTTGTGTGATAAGCATTCATAAACTTGGGGATTCAATTTTTACTTTTAATACAATTAATTCAATCAAAAGATTTTATAATAAAGATGTTTACATTTTATGTCATTATAATGCTAAAGAAATTTATAATCTAATACATCCCGAGAATTTAATAATTCCAATTCCTAAAGAATGTTTTCATTTTAATGATAGATATTTAAATTCAAAAGCAAGGAAGCTGCTAAATTCTCTAAATCCGGAAATAATTATTGATTTAACAGGAGTAATGACATCTGTTAGTTTAATTTTTAATTCTAAAGCAAAAAAAATCATTGGAATGAACAGAAAATTATTTCGTTCAATATTTGATGATTTTGTTGAAGTGAATATGAACCTAAATTCATTAGAGATTTATAATAATGCAATTAAAAATTTTATTCCTGCTTGTCCTATTGAAATTAAATACGATGAGTTAAAAACATCTGTAAAAAGAATTCTTATTTTTCCATTTGCTGGCTGGAAGTCAAAAGAATGGGGCTTGGGGAAATTTATTAGATTAGCTGAAAGAATAAAAGACGATTATGAAGTCGAATTTGTATTTGATAACACTTTTATATCCAACGAAATTTATAATTATCTACACGAAAAGGATATTAAATATTCTATTACTGAAACCGTAAAAGACTTAATTGACAAAATTAATTCCACTGATTTAGTTATTGGAAATGACTCGGGCCCAGCACAAATAGCAGCTTTTTTAGGAAAAAGAACTTTCAGTATTTATGGTCCTACAAATCCGATTTTTCATTTAGTTATTGGCAAGCGTAATAAATTTATCCAAAAGAAATTATCTTGCAGTCCAAAGGAGAATGAAAGATTATGTTTCACTGATGGTGGTAAGTCTGGATGTCCATCTTTTGAATGTATGAACTTATTAACAGTAGATGAAGTTTTTACTTATCTCAAATCAGAAGTGTTATAGATGAAATTATTTACGATTAGTAAAAATATCAATTCATTGCTTGAGTTTATTTCAAAAAATCTAAGAGAGATTTTGATAATATCCATTGTCATTTCTGTAATATTTTCACTTTCATCTGATTTTTTTTATGTTCCTTTCATTTTATTGTTTACAGCAATTTTGTACAAATATCTTAGCGAGAAAACATTTGTTTTGCTAAGTATTGTCATACTAATTTCATTTACAGGTGAAGCCCTTAATACATTAAGAGATTACTTTACAATATTAGCAATTGCCGGACTCTTCTTCTTTTTTCTTAAAAGGTATGGACTTGTTGTTGAAAATTATCCCAAACCAACAGGTATTTTAATTTCACTTTGGGTTATCTTTCTTTTTACAATTTCATTTATAACATTTGTCAATGGATTCCACTTTCAAGGAATTGATGCATTTTTTCGTTCAACTGTTTTTTTTGTTATTTGTTATTTCTTGTATGCTTTTCTTGAAGAAAAAAATTCAAACACAAATTATTATTATCTTCTGTTAGCATTGATTATTGCAACTTTGGTTTTAACTGCAACTGTGTATTATGAATTATTTTCAAGAGGTTTGGCTATTTTTTTAGTTGAAGGATTTTTTGCAAGATTTGCTGGTGCTTATGGTAATTTCAATACTTTAGCTTTTATTTTGTCAATCGGAATTATAATATCAATAGTTGCTTTTTATTCTGAGAAAATTCCACGAGAAATTAAATTGTATTTTATTCCATTTTACATTTTTAACAATTCATTAGTAATTTTTCTTACAAATTCCCGTGCATCAATTTTGACTTTAACAATAGCGTTGTTGTTTTTGTTCTATTACTTGAATAGAAAAGTCATTCTGCTTTTTATACTTTTAGTTTTCTTTTTAATATTACTCTATTTATTTGAACCATTTACTCAATCTTTGGTTGATGCTTACATAAGATTAGAAACAGTTTCACAACGTGATTATTTATGGTCAGCCGGAATTGAGATTATGAAAGACTATCCGATTTTTGGCGTTGGCACAGAAATGTTCCCATTTAAATTTTATACTTATGTTCCAACTTCTGGTTCGTATATGTTTGAACTATTCAGAATTCTGCAGAAACCTCATCCTCACAATTATTCTCTCTGGTTGATTACAGAAAATGGAATTTTAGGTTTGATTTGTGCATTATCGTTATTTGGTTTTTATTTCTTTATGGCTTGGAAATTATTTTCAAAGTCTGCCTCTGTTAAAAATGAAGTTTATTTTTTTTCATTAGGTTTTATTTCAATTGGCATTATGGTTTTTGTTAGATCGTTTTTTGAAGTAGAAGGGATTTTTTCCTACGGCTATATTTCGCGTGATCTTCCATTTTGGATTATTTATATTTTGCTTGCATATTTTTATAAAACTAATATTAAAGAAAATCTGGAAAGAATAAATTGAACAAACCTCTTAAAGTATTAATTCTATCTGATCCAACTTCAAGTCATACTTCAAAATGGGCGAACTCTTTATATAATAATGGTGTTGATGTAAAACTATTTGGGCTTTCAAACTTTAATAGAAATGAGTATAATGAAAAAATAGAAATCATTTGTGAAGATTTTTCGAAATCAGCAAAATCAAAATCTGACGGTGATCTAAGAAAAATTATTTATTTGAAATCTTTCTTTAAACTTATTTCTTTGATTAGTATTTTCAAACCCGATATCGTTCACGCTCATTATGCTTCAAGTTATGGTCTATTAGGGGCTTTAAGTGGGTTCAAGCCATTTTTTGTTTCTGTTTGGGGAAATGATGTATATGATTTCCCGAATAAGTCAATTATACATAAAAAAGTTTTTCAATATGTCTTAAAAAAAAGTGACAAAATCTTCTCAACAAGTAGAATAATGGCTGACGAAATTTCCAAATACACTGAAAAAAATATTACAGTGATTCCTTTTGGAATTGATTTGGAAATATTCAAACCTTTTGAAGTTAAAAAGATATTTGATGAGGATACCTTAGTGCTTGGTGCGGTAAAGTCTTTATCTTATAAATATGGCAATGATACAGTTATTAAGGCATTTAAGATTATCAAAGAAAAATTTCCAAATAAAAAACTGAAATTATTATTGATTGGTGATGGAATACTTCGTGATAAAATGGAAAAATTAGTTACTGAATTGAATTTAAATGAAGATGTAAGATTTATGGGAATGATTCCTCATAGTGAAATTTCTAAATATCATAATATGATAGACATTCATATTTATCCGTCAGTTTGGGAAAGTTTTGGCGTTTCTAATCTTGAGGCTGCCGCTTGTGAGAAGCCACAAATAGCAAGTAACATTGGCGGCTTCAAAGAAATTTTAAGAAATAATGTGGATGCGTTTTTAGTTAATCCTTATTCTCCGGAAGAAGTTGCTGAAAAAACAATTTTACTAATTGAAAATTCTGAATTAAGAAATAAAATGGGGAAGAATGCCCGAGAAAATGTGATTATGAATTTTAATTGGAAGCAAAATGTTGAAAAGATGATAAATCAATACCATTCAATTTTAAGAGAGAAAAAATAATGTGTGGGATTTTTGGTGCAATAAATTTTGAGGGTTATTTCGACCAAAAAGATTTTAATAACTATTGTGAACTAACAGAATTAGTTTCTTATAGAGGACCAGATGATGCAGATTATAAAGGTTTTGATTTTTATTCTAATGAAAAATCAGACACAAAATTCAATTTATTTTTGGGTCATCGAAGACTTTCAATTATTGATTTATCTTCCGACGGTAAACAACCACTTTTTTCAGATAATTGTTGGATAATATTTAACGGTGAAATTTTTAATTACATTGAATTAAAAAATGAACTAAGGTCTCTCGGAATCGAATTTAAAACTCAAACAGATACAGAAGTAATAATAAAAATTTATAAGTTGTACGGGCCACCAGGATTTGATAAGCTAAATGGAATGTGGGCTTTCGTAATTTATGATGTTGAAAATAGTAAAATAATTCTCTCACGTGATAGATTCTCAATTAAACCATTATTCAAATATCAGGAGAATAATAAACTATTTTTTGCGAGTGAAATCAAACAGTTGCTTCCTCTTTTGAAAGCCAAAGAAATTGAATTCCAAACAATGCAAGTATTTCTTCAGCAAGGTTTGTTGGAAATTGATGAAAAAACTTTTTTCAAAGGTATTGAGAGAATTCCATCTAAAACTAATTATTTAATTGATCTTAAAAAAAAGACAATTGAAATCTCTAAGTATTGGGAATACTCTGATTCAATTGTAGAAGCAAATAGCACTCACATATACGAAAGATTCATAGAACTTTTTACTGATAGTGTAAAAATTAGACTTCGTAGTGATGTATCATTGGGATCGCTTTTAAGCGGCGGATTGGATTCTTCAGCTATAACTTATATTGCAGCAAATTTTTATCAGGAAAAGCTTAAAACATATTCCATAATTTCCAAAGACAAAAAAACAAGTGAAGAAGAATTTATAGACATATTTAATAATTCTTTTTCCATAAAAAATCAAAAACTTAAAATTGATACTGATGCGATTAGAGAAAATATTGATAAAGTTTTATACCATCAGGACGAACCATTCAATTATTTTATTGTTCCAGCTCATTATCAGTTAATTAAAACATTGAAAGAAAACTCTGACATCGTAGTGATACTTAATGGTCAGGGCGGGGATGAGGTTTTATTAGGTTATTTAAGATTTTATTTCTTTCATTTGAAGAGCCTATTACAAAATCAAAACTACCTTAATTTTACAAGGGAGTTAATCTTTTCTTTTTTGAAAAGAACAACAATATGGCAGTTCAAGTTGAATTCTGCTAAAAGATATTTGCCCAAAATTTTATTAGAAGATAAAAATTTCCTTACTAATAAAATTGATTTGATTGAAGTCTGGAAATTTAAGAACCTAAGAGAAGCACAAATTAATGATATTGACAAGTATTCAATTCCATACATAAACAGATATGAAGACAGAAATTCGATGGCTTTGTCAAAAGAAATTCGTTTACCATTTTTAGATCATAGATTAGTAGATTTCTTGGTAAATATTCCTGTGGAATTCAAACTTAGAAATGGTTGGAGTAAATATATTTTGAGAAAAAGTTTTGATAAACTTCCATCTAAAATTAAATGGCGTAGAGATAAAAAAGGATTTTCACTACCAGAAGATATTTGGATAAAAAATGAACTTAAAAGTGATATAACTAACAGCTTTAGCAAAAGTAAAAGTATTTTAGCTCAGTTTAATTTCATAGATGACAAAAAGTATTTATATTTCTACGAAAAGTATTTGCAAGGAGATAATCGAATCCATTTTACTGATATTAATCGGGTTTTTATCGCAGAGAAATGGGCAAAAATGAATTTTGGTGTAAATAAATGATTACAGTTATTTGTCCGACATTAAATGAAGAAGATCATATTGAAGATGTTCTGAATTTTTTTATAACTGCCAAACCTTATGATAAAGAACTTATCATTGTTGATGGTGGTTCAAAAGATAACACAATAAAAATTATCCAAAATTGGATGGATAAATTTCCAAATATAAAATTGATGAATAATCCTTTTAGATATGTGCCATTTGCTTTGAATTTAGCCATTAAAAATTCAACCGGCGATCCAATTATCAGATTGGATGCACATACAAAATATTCTGACGATTATTTTTTAAAAATTATAGAGGTGTTTGAGCAAACCCAAGCTGATATAGTGGGCGGACCAATGATAAAAAAAGGAATAACAGATTTTCAAAAAGCCGCCGCGTATGTTACATCATCACCATTTGGAATCGGTGATAGTAAAATTCATAAAGCAAATTACGATGGAGAAAGTGACCACGTATATCTTGGTGCTTGGAAGAGAAAATTATTTGATGAAATTGGTTACTTCGATGAAAATTTAATTCGTAATCAAGATGATGAATTCCATTATCGTGCTAAAAGTTTAGGAAAAAAAATTTATCTTTCATCGAAAATTAAATCAGAATATCTGCCAAGAAAAAACTTTAAATTAATTTTCAAGCAATATTTTCAATATGGATTATATAAACCTCTTGTCTTAAAAAAGATAAGAAGTGAAATAAAAGTCAGACATCTGATTCCTCTGTTTTTTTTAATTTATATTTTACTTTTTCCGATTTTGATATTTTATTATTGGACTTTAATTTTTCCATTAGTTTTATATTTATTGCTAAATATTATATTTTCGATAAAAAATAAAAATAAACTCAAAATAAGACTTTTAACATTTACACTATTTCCAATAATACATTTAAGTTATGGTATTGGATTTTTAATAGGTTTAAGTAAAAAGTAGATTGAAAAAAGATTTTTAAAAAAAGATTGTTTTGCTTAGATTGAAAAGCATTTTTTGGATTTTTATAGGTTTAAAACAACAATTATTTTATGAATAAAGACTATCTTCTATTCCATAAGCCATATATAACTGATGAGGAAATCAACGAAATGGTTGATACGCTTAAATCAGGTTGGCTTAGTATGGGACCAAAAACTATAAAGTTTGAAGAAGAATTTAATAATTATATTGGGAGTAAGAAATCTGTAGCAGTAAGTTCCTGGACTGCTGCAGGACATTTAACTTTAGAAGCTTTTGGAATTCAAAAAGGGGATGAGGTTATTGTGCCAACAATGACTTTTCCTGCTAGTGCTGAAATAGTCTGTTATTTTGGAGCTAAACCCGTTATTATTGATGTTGACGAAGACACTTTGAACATATCTGTTGATCAAATAGAAAAAGCAATTTCAAACAAAACTAAAGCAATTATTCCTGTTCACTATGGTGGTCAACCCTGCGATATGGATGAGATCAATGATTTAGCAAAAAAATATAATCTACGGGTTTTAGAAGATGCAGCGCACTCTCTTCCTGCTACTTATAAAGGAAAAAAGATTGGAACAATCTCTGAGGTTACTTGCTTCTCATTTTATGCTACAAAGACTCTTTCAACTGGTGAAGGAGGAATGATTTGTACGAATAACGAAGAGATTGCTGAAAGATGTGCTATTATGCGTCTTCACGGAATAAATAGAGATGCTTGGAAGCGTTATTCAGAATCTGGCTCCTGGTACTATGAAGTTGTTGCCCCTGGTTACAAATATAATTTTACAGACCTACAAGCCTCACTTGGTCTACCTCAACTTAAAAAAGTAGATGAAATGTGGAACTCAAGGAAATATATTGCTAAAAGATATACAGAAGCATTCAAAGACCTTGATTTAATTACACTTCATACAATTAAACAAGATAGAGAATCTTCTTGGCATTTATATCCTGTCAGACTTAATCTTGAAATGCTAAATGCCACACGAGCACAAATAATTGATGAATTGAAAAAGAATAATATAGGTGTGGGTGTTCATTTTATGCCGGTACATAAACATCTGTTTTATAGTGAAACTTTTAATTTGAATGACAAAGATTTCCCTGTTGCCTCATCCACTTTTCCGAGACTTATATCTTTACCCATTTATCCAGGGATGACAGATTATAACATTAACAAAGTAATAGATATTTTTACTGAAATACTAAATAAATATAGGAAATAACTCCCTTATCAATGGGTAAGCAAGGTAGTTTTCTCAAACGTTTTACTGATATTTTAATTAGTCTTATTATTCTCATCTTATCTTTGCCTCTAATCTTAATTGCAATGATTGCCATTAAAATAGACTCAAAAGGTCCTGTGTTTTTTATTCACGAGAGAACAGGATTAGGTGGTAAACCTTTTAGAATGATTAAATTCAGAGGAATGATTGACAATGCGCTTGCATTTGGTCCAGTATTAACTCAGGAAAATGATCCGAGAATTACTCGTGTTGGTAAAATTCTTAGAAGAACAAGCTTCGATGAAGTTCCACAATTTATAAATGTTTTACTGGGAGATATGAGTATAATTGGTCCTCGTCCTGAGATGATAAGCATTACTGAAACTTACAATGAATTTCAGAGGCAAGTATTTAAATTTAAGCCGGGGATTACAGGTATCTCCCAAGTTAATGGGAGACAAAAATTAACTCCTGAACAAAGAACTAAAATGGAAATTGAATATTATGAAAAAGAAAATCTCTGGAGTGATTTGAAAATTCTTTTCAAAACAATTTTTATTGTAATCTCCAATGAAGGTAATATCTAACAAACATCTTAAATTTATTACGACTTCATAAATATATACTATTGATGTATATATTTTTGACCTTTGCACAACAAATTATTAAATCTACATTACATTTATCAAAAAAAATTTTTGGGATAAAATGGAAAAGAAAAATTCGTTTCTATTACTGTTTATTTTTTTATTTAGTTCAAATCTATTCTCTCAAAAACTTGAAAATTCATTCTTAAAAGTAATTGAATCAAATCTTAATTATTCTATAATAGAGTGTGATTTCTCTAATAATTTTAGTTTTATAGATTCTATAATCAATGGAAATACTTACACTTTTATTTTGGATAATGATATTTCGCTTAAAAAACCAGGAGAGCCTTTCTTACCAAATAGAATAGTTCAATACGGAATTCCATTTAATTCTTCAATTAAGATTCAAATATTAGAAACTCAGAGTGAATCTTTTTTCAATAAATTTATTTTACCAACTCCTGATTCTCTTGGTCAGCCAATTGATAAGCTTAATTATGATTTTGAGATTTATAGCAGAAATGATTTCTTTCCTTATCAAATAGTTGAAGTATCAGAACCATCCATTTTTAGATATTCAAAGTTCTCTTCACTTATTATTTCTCCTATACAATTTAATCCAGTAGAAAGAAAATTATTATTTAACAGAAAAATTAAATTCAGAATTGATTATGTGAAAGATGATAATAAAGCAGTTTTTATCGAGACTAAAAATAATGATAGATTAACTAATGAATTTATATCAACTCATTTAGTAAATAAAGAAATTGCATTAAACTTTTCAGGTAAAGTCGTTGAAAATTCAGATAACCCAAACAATAATTATTGGTATAATCCAAATAAAGATTGGTATAAAATTTATCTAAATAAACGTGGAGTTTACAGAATTACTTTTGATCAACTCGTACAACTTGGAATTAATCCAAATGGACAACTAAGGAATGGTAAACTTGAAATTTTTAACAACGGTGAAAAGATTCCAATTGATATAGTTGATGTAAATCAAGATGGTTTTTTCAATTCAGGTGATTATTTTCAATTTGTTGGTGATAAAGTAAAACCAACACCTTTCTCAGGATTAAATATTTATAATTTGTCGAATCTATATTGGTTTTCCTATCAAGCAGATTCTGTTTATCAGTATCAATTAAAAAATGGTCAACCAGAAAATACATTTTTCCCTGTAATTTCTTCTGTAACAAAACATCATTGGGAAGAAGATAAAATGTATGATAATTTCGGGTATGCCAATAATGACCAGAGAGATTATTGGAATTGGGGAACATCAGATTTGAGGAATATGGTTCCAGTATCATTCTTTAATATTTGGCTTAAGGATAGTATTGCGTTTTATCGGGACCCAAATAATGTTCAGGCAAAAATCAGGGTTAGTTTACACGGATTAACTGCCTCAACCTGTCCAACAGCACATAATGCATGGATAAAATGGAATTTCAAAAAAATAGGTGAATCTGAAACTTGGGGCGGGCAAAATGCTGCAGTTTTTGAGCGTGAATTTAATTGGGGTATTGGTGGAGACAGTATTTATTGTTCTCCCGATAGCAATTACATAATAATTGGAGTTGATTCAACTAACTGTAATTTTAATACAGACATAATTAGAGTCAACTGGTTTGAACTTGAATATTGGAGGTTGCATAGAATAAGAGGTCCTTATTTTGAATTCAAAAATCCACCAAACAGATATGGTATTCTGAATTATTATATGTTTGAATATCCTTATCTTCAGATGAAAATTTATATCCCTCAAAATGGGAAGATGATTACAAACCCTGATATTAAAAATGATGTAGATAAGAGTGTTTGGTTTACAGATACTATAACTACTCCGACAGAGTATTTTTGTGTTTATCCCGATTTTTTCCTCGTTCCCGATTCAATTAGAAAAGATTCTCCAAGTGATTTAAGAAATTTTTCGAACGGAGCTGATTATTTAATTATTACACATAGAAAATTTCAAACTCAAGCTCAGCAATTAGCAAATTTTAGAGCACAAAATCTTCACGGCTTTGATAATCCAAGAATAATGGTAGTTGATGTTCAGGATATCTATGATGAATTTAGCTTTGGATTAAGAGAGCCAAGTGCAATTAGAGATTTTATAAAATATGTTTTTGATTATTGGACAGAGCCAACAATTTCTTATGTAGCTTTAGTTGGAGATATGAGTAGAGATTATCGTGGGATTTTGCAAAATAGTAAAATTAGCTATATGCCATCTATGCCTTTCCATGCTTCACTTTATGGGCAATTAGCCAGCGATAATCTTTTTGCTTGTATAATTGGTAACGATTTTATTCCAGATATTGCTTTAGGCAGAATTTCTTGTGAGGATGAAGCTGAAGCTGATATTTTAATATCTAAGATAATTAATTATCCTGCTGATAATTCTAAAGAGTGGAAAAAAACTGTCGGGCTTTATTCGGGTGGGCTTAATGAACAAGATGAAAATTCATTTAAGTTTAATGATGCCAGTATTTTTCTCGAAGATACATACGTCAAACCCTTTGGTGGTATTACCAATAAAGTATTCAGATATCCTAATAAACCGGAATACATTCCTTTTGCAGGTAGTGGACCTGAAATTAGACAGTCTATCAATAAAGGCACGGTTATAGTCAGTTATTATGGACACGGTGGAGGATATCAATGGGACTTTGTTTTTACTGATGATGATATTTATGCTCTTAATAATCAAAACAGATTACCTTTTGTTATCAGTGTTACTTGTTATACTTCGCATTTCGATAATCAAAAAGTTTTTGGTGAAATCTTCAATTCAGTTTCTAATAAAGGAAGTGTTGCAACATTTGGAAGCTCAGGAGTTACTTTATGGCCAACCGCTAAGTTTTTCAATCAGGAATTATTTAGAGAAATTTTTAATAATAGACGATTTACTATTGGTGATGCAATTTTAATAGCTAAAGCTAATCCTGCCTATGGTACAATGACTCAGGTTTTAACTTTGTTGGGAGACCCTGCGCAAAGACTCGCATTACCAGAGTATCCCGATTTTGTTGTAAAAAATTCTGATTTAAGCATTTTCCCAAGAAATCCGTTAAAAGATGATACAGTTAAAGTAAAAGTATTTGTCAGAAATATGGGAACTGCCTTTAAGAATGACACCGTAACAGTTCAACTCTACAAACATTTCATCGCTGATTCAAATATGATAGGCGTTAAAAAATTAACAAATTTTAATTTCATAGATTCTACTATGTTTGATTGGATTGTTAAAGAGGATGGTCTGATCAATCTAATTGTAGCGGTTAATCAGGTTGATACTTTGATGGAATTAGATTTGACAGATAATATTGCTTCTGCAAGCTTTCCTGTTTTCAATATTACAAGGCCAAATATCATAGCTCCTAATGATAACTTTTTTACAAATTCTCAGTTTGTTGATTTTAGATTTGTTGATGTTGGGACTTACATTAAACAAAATTTTAGATATCAGATAATAATTGATACATCAAAGTTATTAAACTCTTCTTCAAGAATATCCTCTCCTATTTTATCACCTTCAGAAGGAATTATTAGCTGGCGTTCTCCTCAGCTGACAAATGGTATCTACTTTTGGAAAGCTTTTATATTTTCAGGTTCTGATACTAACTTTAGTGAATTAAAAACTTTTTCAATTCTAAGTGAACCTGGTGAGGGTTTTTATGCTCATCAAAAACAGTTAATGGATTTTCAGCTATCAAATATTATTTATTCAGATTCATTGAATAGCTTGATTTTGAACACTAAGTTAAACCCACCATATCCGTCTGATGAAAGATTGGTTGATACTATTTGGGTACCACTTCCAGCAGACTCAACATATTTCACTGCTACAGCTACTGATGGTACTTATCTTTATTTTGGTAATATTATTACTCATAATTTCGATAGAAAGAGTAAAATCTATAAGATGGGTACGGGTTTTAATAATACTACAAAAGGAATAATTTATGGCACTGTTGGAAATCTTGAAGTAACAATAAAAAATCAGATGTTTTACCATTCAGATGGATATTTATATGTTGCTACAGGAGATAGTACTTCTTTATTGAGAATAAATCCAATCACTGCAGATACTTCCAGAGTAATTCTTGGTGGCGAGCTTATCTCAAGTATAGACGGATTATTAGATAATTTTGGTCATTATGTAACCTCAGATGGAAGGTATGTTTATAATCTTTCTGCCGGACATCTTGGTAAAAGAGAAAAATATATTTTAAGAAAATTTGACCCTCAGAATAATTGGGCAAAAGTTGGAGAAGATGTTGAATTCCTTGGTAAATCTCAGCGTGGATTTTCAAACTTTTTTGTGAGCGAAGGTTATGTAATTACCATTGAGAGCTTTGAAAACCACTTAATGAGAAAATATCGCTTAGATGGTTTCTATGAAGGGGAATGGTTACCACTTAATAAACCTAATATTCTATATTCTTTTGCATTTGACAGATTAAATAATTTGGTTTATATAAGTACTTATAAACCTCCTCAGTTTTTATATCAATCAGGTTTTTATGTCTTTAAAGGTACTTACGTTCAAGCTAATGGAATAATTGAGACTCCAGAAATAGGTCCAGCAAGAAAATTTATTGACCTTAAATACACTGTTGACAACAATAATTCTCAGGGAAGTTATTCAAATATTTTGTTTGCCAGAACGCCTAATTCACAGATTTGGGATACTATTGGAGTAAATATTCCAAGTAATTATAACTTGTCCAGTCTTCATCCTAAATATGAATTCGTAAAGATGATCTTTTCTTTTGTTGATACTTCAGGTCAGTCTTCACAGCCATTGAAGTTCAAGAATTTAAAGGTTAATTTTAATCAATTCCCCGATATACATTTTGCTCCAAACTATTTAACTTTTGAACGAGATACTTTAATGCAGGGATTTGATAATAAATTAAATCTCAAAATAAAAAACATTGGACTTTCAGATGCTGATTCTGTTAAATTTGACTTCTATATTAATAACTCAGATTTACCTGTGTTCTCTAATTACATTAATGTGAAAAAAGATAGTACCATTAATTTTTCTAAAACTATCTCTACAGATACTTTGCTTTATACCGCACCTGTTACTGATATTGATTTTAAGGTATTAGTTACTGTTCCGACAAAAGAATTTTTTACTTTTAATAATTTTACTGAAAATTCTTTTTATGTATCAAGAGATTCTCTTTCTCCTTCATTCAAAATTACTTTTGATGGTAGAGAAATATTAAATGGAGATTTGATTTCAGCCGAACCAGAAGTTCTTATTACTTTAGAAGATAATAGTCCTTTACCTTTAGATACTACCAATTTTACAATTATACATAATAATATTCCTTTGCGATTCTCAAACCCTGCATTATCATTTAATTACACTCCATTTCCAAATTCAAAAGCATCCGTTCTTTGGAAACCTAAATTAAAAGACGGAAAACATATTTTAGAAGTACTGGCAAAGGATGCTTCTAATAATTATTTTGATACGGTTTCATATAGAATAGTTTTCTACGTAAGTAATCAGTCTGATATCAGAAATATTTATAATTATCCAAATCCATTTAAGGATGACACTTATTTTACTTTTGAAATTTTAGGGAAAAAACCTCCTGAAGAATTAAGATTGAAAATTTTCACTATCGCAGGAAGACTTATCAGAGAATTGATAATCCCTCCAAATTCTTTAAGAATGGGATTTAATAGAATTTATTGGGATGGTAAAGATGAAGATGGAGACGAAATAGCCAACGGTGTTTATTTATATAAAATTATCACAAAGTTTAGTGATAAAACTAAATCAGGAATTTATAAATTTTCAAAACTTAAATAGGAGTTTATATGTGTGGTATTGTTGGATATATAGGAAATAGAAATTGTATCCCTTTATTAGTAGAAGGTTTGAAAAGATTAGAATATCGTGGCTATGATTCTGCTGGAATTGGAATTATTAATAATGGTAATTCAGTAATAGTCAAAAACAAAGGAAAGGTATCTGAACTTCAAAACAGACTTGAGCAATTAAATTTATCCTCTAATATTGGACTTGGACATACTCGTTGGGCTACTCACGGAATTCCAAATGAAATAAATGCTCATCCACATACTAATTCTGATGAGAGTTTGTTTTTAATTCATAATGGAATTGTTGAGAATTATAAAACATTGAAGAAGATTTTAATTCATCAAGGTTATGATTTTCAAAGTGAAACTGATACAGAGGTAATTGCTCATTTAATAGATTCGTTTCTAAAAAAGGGTTATGATTTATTTAAATCAACTCAATTAGCATTACGGGAAATAGAAGGCACTTACGGGCTTGCGATTTTATATTCAAAAGAACCGGATAAGATAATCGCAGCAAGAAAAGGCTCTCCTTTAATTGTTGGATTAGGCGATAAAGAAAACTTTGTAGCCTCAGATGTTTCAGCAGTATTAGCTCATACTAAAAATGTAATTTACTTGGAAGATGGTGAAATAGCTCTTATTACTCATAATAATTATCAGATAAAAACAATCTATGATGAAGCAGTTATTAAAGAAGTATCTGAAATTTCTATGACACTTGATGAAATTGATAAAGGTGGTTATCCGCACTTTATGCTAAAAGAGATAATGGAGCAGCCGGATTCATTAAGAAATTCAATAAGAGGAAGAGTTTTACTTGAAGAAGGAACTGCAAAACTTGGTGGATTAGAAAATATAATTGAAGATTTGTTAGATGTTGATAGGTTTATCATAACTGCTTGCGGTACAAGTTGGCATGCAGCTTTAGTTGCAGAATATATGTTTGAACAATTCATCCGTGTTCCAACAGAAGTAGAATACGCCTCTGAATTCAGATATAGAAATCCAATTATAAATAAAAAAGATGCTGTTTTCTTTATTTCTCAAAGTGGTGAAACTGCTGACACATTAGCAGCTTTGAGAGAAACTAAATTACGTGGAGGAATAGCTCTTGGAGTTTGTAATGTAGTTGGAAGTTCGATTGCACGTGAAAGTGATTCAGGCGTTTACATTCACGCCGGCCCTGAAATTGGGGTTGCCTCCACTAAAGCATTTACTTCTCAATTGATAGTTATGGCACTTATTACTCTTCTTATTTCAAGGAGAAAAAGCTTAAGTATTGAAAATGGACGGGAAATTGCAAAAGCAATTTTGAATATTCCTGATCAAGTTGCAGAAATATTAAAATTAAACAATAAAATTGAACAAATAGCTGAAGAATTTAAGGATGCAAAAAATTTCCTTTATTTAGGAAGAGGTTATAATTTCCCTGTTGCTTTAGAAGGAGCATTGAAGTTAAAAGAGATTTCTTACATTCACGCAGAGGGTTATCCTGCTGCAGAAATGAAACATGGTCCTATAGCACTTATTGATGAAGATATGCCAGTTGTTTTTATCGCTCCCAAAGATGCTACTTATGATAAAATTATAAGTAATATACAAGAAGTAAAAGCAAGAGGCGGGCGAATTATAGCAATTGCAAGTGAAGGAGACGAGGAAATACAAGATTTGGTCGAACACGTGATTTATATTCCACAAACAGTAGCAATGTTAAAACCAATTCTTACTGTTATTCCTTTGCAATTGCTGGCTTATCATATTGCTGTTAAAAAAGGTTTAAATGTTGACCAACCAAGAAACCTTGCTAAGAGCGTAACAGTTGAATGATTTTTGTGATGTTATGAAAAATATTTATTTTTGCTCGTCGAATTTTGAAAGGGCAGGTAGCTCAGTCGGTAGAGCAAAGGACTGAAAATCCTTGTGTCGGCGGTTCGATTCCGTCCCTGCCCACTTAAACCTAATTTCAAATCAAAATTTCTACTATCATAATAAGACAAATGACTTATTTAAAGTCTATAATTAAATTACCTATTATTGAGTGTCAAAAAATTATAACATATTTAGGAGGTATAAAATGAAAAAACTATTCCTTTTCTTTTTATTAATGCCTTTTTCGTTTTCAAGCTTTATTAAAACTCACGCTCAATCTTTAGATGAAACTCTTAGTAAGATTTCAGGAGCTGCGAGTAAAGCGTATATTCTTCCTATTGGTTCTGCCTTCGGTTCTAACCTTAATTCAGGTTGGGTAAGAAAAGCTCCTTCAGCAACTAAATTAAGCCTTGATGTTGATATTAGTTTTGTTGCTATGGCTTCATTTTTTAGTGATGAAAACAAAACTTTTTCATCTTCTGGGGATTTCAGGTTTACAAGAGATCAAGCTGAGCAAATAGTCCCAAGTAATATAACTGGTGCAACAAGACAAAATATTATCAATGAAATAATAAGTAAATATTTTAATGTTAGTATTAGTGGACCAACAATTGTGGGTTCAAAAAGTGACTCAGTGAAAGTTATTTTTCCCGGACAATTAATACAGGGACAAAATATTGGCTCAAAAACAATAGTTTTGCCTGTCTCGGGATTTTTAGAAGATTTACCTGCACTTCCTCTGTTTGCTCCGCAAATTACTGTTGGAACGGTTTATGGAACATCAGTTTCTTTCAGAATTCTTCCCGAAATCGAAATCAATAAGGATTTAGGAAAATTTAAGTTTTCAGGATTTGGAATTCAACACAATCCTTTAGTATGGTTTCCATTTGAGTTACCACTAAATGTTTCTTTAGGATATTTTACTCAATCAATGGAAGTTGGGACAATTTTCAAAGCTTCTTCTTCTATTTTTGGTGTTTATGCATCAAAAAGATTCGGACCTGGTGGTTTAAGCATTGAGCCTTATGGAGGTATTTCTTTTGAAAGTTCTAAAATGGAAGTTGGTTACGATGTAGATTTTGATTCTCCGGCTGGTCGACAACCATCAAGAATTTCTTATGAACTTGAAGGAGAAAATAGTGCAAGATTTACTTTAGGAACTAATATTAATTTAGGTCCAATTAGAGTTAGTGTTGATTATAATATGGCTAAATACAGTGCTATCTCAGGAGCATTTAGTTTTGGTTTCTAAAATAATATTGATATGATTTAGTCATTGAAAATTTTTATAAAACAATTTGTTATAAACTTTAAGAATTGATTTCTAATTTTTTCTTAATTAAAATTCATTGTAGCACAGATTAGTAATCTGTGCTACATTTTGAATAATACCCTAATAGTAATTTCATCAAACCATTTCAGTTACAGATTCCAAAAGATTTGAAAACTTTTCTTTAACTAATTTTGCTGTTTCGGTTACATCAGAATGAGAAAGTTTTTTTTCTGAAATTCCAGCTGCGTAATTGGTAATGCAGGATATTACAGCGGCTTCCATTCCAAGATAAGCCGAGAAAATTGCTTCATGAACGGTTGACATTCCTACAGCATCAGCACCAAATTTTTTGAAGAACTGAATTTCTGCCGGTGTTTCGTAAGATGGTCCTTTTGCATAAATATATGTGCCTTGTTTAAGATTTACGGCAGTTTCTTCAGCAGCATTTCTTATGATTTTTGTTAGTGAATTCTCTTCAAGTGAAAGGATAAAATTTTTTGTCTCCGGTGAACTCAATCCAATAAGTTGTGTGAGTTCTTTCTTGATAAAAATTCCGTTCAGAGAATTCGCGAGCATCAAATCTCCCGGAACAAAATCGGGATTAATTCCACCGGCTGCATTTGTCAGAATTATTTTTTTGCATCCAAGTTTATTCGCGATAAAAACAGGTAAAACACATTCACTTATTTTATAACCTTCATAAAAATGAATTCTGCCCTGAAAGAGCAAAATATTTTTTCCATACTTTTCAGTGAAATGAATTTTCCCTTCGTGACCAACAATTGTTGAAGGAGGATAAGCCGGCAATTCAGAAGTGCGATAAACTTTTTTTGATTGAAAACGATTTGCAAAATCTCCCAAACCACTTCCAAGAATAATTGCAATATCAGGTGAAGGTAAATTTTCCTTTTCAAAAAAATTTAATAGATCAGAATACTTCAGATTAAGATTTATCTTCATTACTTAACCCTTAACCTGCAAAGAATAAACCAGCAAGTGTAGCAGTCATCAATGTAGCCATAACACCACCAATAACAGCTTTAATTCCAAGAGCAGCAATGTCAGATTTTCTGTTTGGAGCTAAAGGTCCAAGTCCGCCAATCTGAATAGCAATAGAACTGAAGTTAGCAAAACCACAAAGCGCATAGGTGAGCATCAATATAGATTTATCGGTTACAAGTTTTCCTGTTTCAATTAAACTTCCCATTTCTGAGTAAGCAACAAATTCATTTAATACTATCTTCGTTCCGAGTAAACTTCCGAATGTGAGAGCATCGTGCCAAGGAACTCCAATACCAAACGCTACAACCTGAAGAATTAAGCCGATAATTAGTTGAAAACTCAGTGGACTACCGAAAGTTGTTTTCAGATATGAGTTTATGCCAACAATATCACCTAATCCATTCAGAAGATAATTTATTAATGCAATCAAAGCGATGAAAGCAATCAACATTGCACCAACATTTAAAGCTAATTTCAATCCATCACCAGCACCATTAGCAGCTGCTTCGATAATGTTGCCTGCAGTTTTTTCAACTTCAACTTTTACAGTGCCTTTAGTTAAAGGTTCTGAAGTTTCAGGAAATAATATTTTAGCTATTACCATTGCAGCAGGCGCTGCCATAACACTTGCACCGAGAAGTTGCGTAGCAAATAATTTCTGAGCTTCAATTAAAGGAATACCGTGAGAAACAGAATAAGCACTTCCAAGAATCTGAATATAAGCTGCCATAACTCCACCGGCAATTGTTGCCATTCCACCAATCATCACAGTAAGTATTTCACTTTTAGTCATCTTTTCGATGTAAGGTCTGATCATAAGTGGAGCTTCAGTCTGTCCGACAAAAATATTTGCCGTGCAAGAAAGAGATTCAGCACCGCTTGTTCCCATTAACTTTGCCATAACCCAAGCCATCGCTTGAACAATTCTTTGCATAACACCGAGGTAATAAAGAATGGACATAAGTGAAGCAAAAAATATTATAGTTGGTAAAACCTGAAAAGCGAAGAAAAATCCTAATGAGTTTTCTGAACCCGGTGCAAGTGCAAGATTTCCAAAAACAAATTTTGCACCTTCTGTCGTAAAGTTGAGAATCAGAACAAAGATATAACTTACTCCGTTAAAGAAATCTTTAGGCCAGCCAAGTATGAAAAAAAATTTTCTTAAGTCTTCTCCTTTTAAGATGAACAGAGCAAAGACAAGTTGAATTGATAATCCGGCAATTACTAACCGCCAGCTTATTTTTTTCTTATTGTTGGACAAAAGAAAAGCAATTCCAATCAGAACAAATATTCCAAGGATTCCACGGAAGAGTGATTCTAATATCATAATTTTCTCTCTATAATTCTTCAGGAATATAATGACATTTTCGGCAGCGGGCTTCATAAACATCAGAAGCACCTACAACTACTCTGTCTTTAACTGCAACTTTGCGCTGAGTTTTGTTAGCAGGATTTCCACAAACAACACAAATTGCATGAAGTTTGGTTATATATTCTGCAATTGCTAAAAGCTGCGGCATTGGTTCGAAAGGAACGCCGCGGTAGTCCTGATCCAGACCAGCAACAATTACACGCTTACCTTTATTTGCTAGTTTAATACAAACATCAATTAAATCATTTGAAAAGAACTGAGCTTCATCAATCCCGATTACCTGTGCATCTTCAGCTGAGTTGAGAATTTCTTTTGCATCTTTAACCATAGCAGATGGCATAGAGAGTTCGCTGTGAGATACAATTGAATCAGTTGAATATCTGATATCAATTTCAGGCTTGAAGATTTTAAGTTTCTGTTTTGCTATTTGTGCTCTTTTTAATCTTTTGATTAGTTCTTCTGTTTTACCGGAAAACATACAGCCTGATATTACTTCAATCCAGCCAGTTGCGTTTGGTATTGCGTGGGGTTCCATTAACTATTTCCTTTTATTTAACTCTTTATCAGTGAAAGCGATTGGAAGCAGTTGTTGAGTTCGAAGAATCTTCATCTCATTTTTCCCGTTAATTAATATTACATCAATATCTCCGCATAAATCAGAAATTACCTGACGACAAGCACCACACGGTGAGATATAATCTTCTGTATCTGCTGCAACAGCAATGGCTTTGAATTTTCTTTCACCCTCAGAATAAGCTTTAAAGATTGCATTTCGTTCAGCGCATATTGTAAGACTGTATGAACTTATTTCAACATTACAACCAGTGAAGATTTTTCCATCTTCGGTTAAGAGTGCTGCACCTACTCTGAAATTTGAGTAAGGTGCATAAGCAAATTGTTTAGCTTCTACAGCTTTTTGTGCGAGTAATTTGTATTCCATATTTGAAAATTTTTACTATTCAAAAGTATAAAAATTATCTCGTAAAGGAACATTTATTTCCATTTGTCTTTTGTCAAAAGTGAATTTATAAAGTTTATCGGAACAAGAAATTGATAAATTATCTCATATAAAATAATTTTTAAAGGTGTGAAATCATGCTTAAAGATATTTTTAATTTTAATAATTATAGTCACATCAAAAAGTAATTTAATTAAAAGAGGTAATGTAAATAATTTTGAAAATGGTATCAAAAAAACAGTTAAGGTAGCGAATAAGTTGATTGAATACCAGCAACCAAGTATAAATTTATGCCTGAATAAATAATAATGTGAAGTTTTCAAATGTCTTTTTTTTCTTTTAAAATAATCAGAAAAGCTATTTGAAGATTTTGAAATCACAAATGAATTGTGAGTAAGAAAATATCCAATCCTGAAATTTTTTTTTACACATTCACGAATAAACAAATCGTCATCACCACTTAATGTTTCAGTGGTATTTTTATATCCATTAACATTCTCGTATACTTTTTTCTTAAATGCTAAGCTTCGTGCAGTTGCTCCAAAGGGAAAACCTAATTCAACAGATGAAAAATATAGTATGAAATTTCGCAAATTTTCATAAGAAGATATTAAACTTATTAATTTTTCATTAGCAACTAATGGAGAAAAACCAAAAATTAGATCATAACCTTCACTAAATTTATTAGATATTGAGTTTAACCAATTTGGTTGAAGTTGGCAATCTGCATCAGTTACAGCTATATAGTCATATTTTGCATTCTTAATTCCAATTTCAAGAGCACCTTTTTTTCCTGGTAGTTTCTTATCTTTAGCAGGAATTACTCTAAAGTTTTTCAAACCACTTTGCAAAATAATTTTTTCGCTATCATCATTAGAATTGTCGTTTACAAATAATATTTCAAAGTCATTTACAGAATAACCAATAAATGAGATGCTTTTTAGTAAAAATGGCAGGTTCTTTTCTTCATTTTTGAAAGCAATAATAACAGAAATTTTTAATTTACTATTATCAATCTTTGAACCAATACTAATCTTTTTGACACCTTTAAATAAAATTAGATTAGTAATTACAATTAAGGAGATTAGTAATATTAAAGCTTCAAACATTAAAAATTATTTTTATTTCAATTACAATTTATTGTTTTTTTTACTATGTTTAAGTAAGTAAATAATAATATTCAAAATTTAATAGAAAATAGCTTTGGCATTTCAATAATTTATTGCCAAGTTTAATCCAATCAAAAAAAATAAAGGACTATTTATGAAAAAATCTTCTTTTACAATTCTGTGTTTTCTTTTTGTCTTTGGCTTCACTAAAATGACATTTACACAAGATATTTTGCCAGATTATTCCAAAATCTGGTCAAAAGTAGAAATTGATCCAAAAGGAAGTACAGGAACCGATTTTTCAAATTATCGTTACATTCCTGCAGAGCCTGAGATAAAAACTTTCAATGTAAATGGGCTTGACGTAGTAGTCTATCCAAATTATCGTTTAAAGCCGACAACAAATACAACTCAATCAGAATTATCTATTGATATTCATCCTACTAATAATAGTATTTTATTTGCAGGAGCTAATACAACTAATTGGCCAGTAACAACCTTGTATGGTACAGGAGTTTATTGGACTACTAACGGTGGAACAACCTGGTCAGGAACTGACCAACCATCATTCTCAAATTCAGGAGATCCGGCTAATGTTATTGGTACAAATGGTAACTTTTATATTGGTTTTATATCAAATGCAGATGGACAGGGTATTGCTCGTTCAACAAATAATGGATCAAACTGGTCTGTTTTTACAGTTGCTCCAAATCCGGGAACATTAGCAGACAAAAATCATTTGGGCATTGATAAAAAAGTTGGTAGTCCTTTTGAAAACAGATTATACTCAACTTGGACTGATTTTGGTGGAGCTAACAATAATCAAGCTGTAATTAGATATTCAACCAATTTTGGTGAAACTTGGAGTTCATCAATAAATTTATCTTCAACTCTATCACCTGGAAGTCATGCTCAGGGTGTAAATGTGCAAACAGGTCCGAATGGTGAAGTTTATGTTGCCTTTGCAATTTATGATAATTGGCCCGGTGGAGAAGATGCAATTGGATTTGCAAAATCAACGGATGGAGGAGTAACCTGGACAAGGGCTCGAATTTATGGTGCTTTAACTCCAAATGGAAATATAAACTTTGGTATTAGAGGAAATATTAAACCTACTTCAATAAGAGTTGCTTCTTTCCCTTCAATGGCTGTTGATAGGAGTGGAGGTCCAACTAATGGATATATTTATATTACTTGGCCTCAAAGAGGTGTTACTCCGGCAGGTTCAGATCCTGACATAGTGATGATTCGTTCTACTGATGGCGGTACAACCTGGAGTGCAGCAAAAAGAGTTAACGACGATGCTTTGAACAATGGAAAAGACCAATATTACCCTTGGTGCACAGTTGACCAATCAAATGGAAATATCTATGTTGTTTTTTATGATAATAGAGAAACTACCAATGATAGCAGTGGTGTTTATATGGCTGTTTCTTATGATGCTGCACAGTCTTTTGTTAATTTCAGAGTAAGTGATAAAAATTTCAGACCAAAACCAATTGCTGGCTTAGCAAGTGGTTATCAGGGAGATTATATAGGTATTGCAGGTGGTGGTGGAAGAGCATATCCATTATGGATGGATGATAGAACTGGAAATTATCAGGCGTGGATAACTGAAGTTTTAATTGGACCACCTTGCCCAGCTCAATCTGCTTCAAATCCTTTCCCTGCTGATGGAAGTAATAATATTCCAGCTAATACTCCTCAGTTAACTTGGACTAATGGTTCAGGAATAACTCAAATTGAAGTTTGGTTTGGTGAGGGAGCTAACTTAACTCAGATTTATAGTGGAACACCTATTTCCTCAATTAATATTCCTGTAACTATGGCTTATAATAAAATCTATTCTTGGAGAGTTGTAAGTAAAAACGATACTTGTTCATCGCCTGCTCCATTGTGGTCTTTCAGAACTGAATTAAATCCAGGTACTGTATTCTTAGAACCATTTCAAAATTTAAGTAACTGGACTCCAGCCGGACCTTTAGGTTTAACTAACTGGACTGTTCAGAATACTAATAATGCAACAGGTGCAGCAGCTCCAGAATTGAGATTAAGTTGGACGCCTCAGTTTAATGGATTCTCTTACTTAAGATCCACACCAATAAATGTTCCTCTGAATCAGGAATTAACTTTAGAATTCAAACATTTTTTGGATTGGTATGCAAATCCAAGTGGAACTATTGGAGTTGCAGTTACTTATAATAATGGAACTACATACACACCATTGTGGCAAGTTGTCAATCCGACTGCAAATGTAGGCCCAGCAATCGTTACATATCCGTTCATAGCAACATCTTCTCCATTACAATTAGCATTCTTTTTCAACGGTAATTCTTTCAACATTGATTACTGGTATATTGATGATGTTAGTTTATCTTATATCATTCCAGTGGAATTAACGTCTTTTACTGCTACGAGTATTGATAATAATGTTGAATTGAATTGGACTACTGCAACCGAAAAAAATAATTTGGGTTTTGAAATCCAAAGAGCTTCGGTTGATGATTTTGAAGTTATTGGATTTATAAATGGAAAAGGAACTACTCTTGAACAACAGAACTATAAATTTTCAGACAAAAATTTGAAATCAGGAGTTTATAAATATCGCTTAAAGCAAATTGATTTTAATGGAAATTTTGAGTTTTCAAAAGAAATAGAAATTGATATAAGTCCTGTTTTGAATTTTTCACTTGAGCAGAATTATCCAAACCCATTCTCTACCAGAATCAGTGCTGCCTCTGGTGGAAATCCAGGCACTACTATTAGTTGGCAGTCTCCAGTTAGCGGTAGGCAGACAATAAAATTATTTGATGTGCTTGGCAGAGAAGTTGCAACAATAGTGGATGGTTATTATGATGCAGGAAAACATTCTACTTTATACATTATGAATTCTACATTACCAAGCGGTGTTTATTACTATCAACTTACTGTTGGTAGTTTTACTCAAAGTAGAAAGATGTTGTTCGTAAAGTAACTTTGTATGTTAAGGGGCTGTCTAAAAAGTAAAAAATTTCAGTCTGAGCCCGTTGAAGACGGACATTTTTTTTTGTAAAATCAAATGTTTTCATACTGATTTATATAAAAAAATTACTTTTTAGACAGCCCCTTAATCAAATTTCTTAAATCTTTTCTATTTTATAATTATGTGTGATTTCAATTGCTTTTTGTAGCATTGCTGTAACGCTACAGTATTTGGTTTGAGAAAGTTCTATTGCTCGTTCTACTGCCTCAGAGGGTATTTCATTGCCATAAAAAACATATTCAATATTTATTTTGGTATAAACCTCAGGATGCTCTTCTTGTTGCTGAGCAGTAATATTTATTTCAAAATCAGATAGTTGTATTTTTTTCTTTTCTAAAATTGTAGCTACATCACTTGCAGTACATCCAGCAAGAGCAATAAGCAAAAGCTCTTTCGGGCGAATTCCTGCATTACTTCCTCCAAAATTTTCCGGTCCATCGAGAGTAATCCAATGATTAGAATCGGTCTTCCCGACAAAAGTTATTCCTTTTACTCTCTTTAGGTAAGCTTTCTTTTCTAACATATTTTCTCCAATAATTATTAAAATGTGATGGTATGATGAGCGAATTATTAAAAAGTTACCATTAAATATTTTTAACTATTATTCTATTGATACACTCATCTATTATTTGTTTAGCCATTTCAATGTGTCTCGGTTCTTGCCAATAGCTACCAATTGTTAATCTTAGAATTACCTGATTATTCAGCATTGTGTGCGAGATGAAAATTTTCCCAGAAGAATTTATCATCTCTAAAAGTTTTAGATTTAATTCATTTAGATTTTCTATTGTTTTTTCT
>Ga0308414_1000104_pt1 | contig 48688 bp, 44 predicted proteins | sample HotsprSampleOS50_FD_205667 | JGI IMG/M metagenome (GOLD analysis project Ga0308414, IMG submission 205667) | Hot spring phototrophic mat microbial communities from Octopus Spring, Yellowstone National Park, Wyoming, United States - 20090730_OS50 ... | reverse complement strand
TCTGCCTAGAGTATCCCGCTTGTCTGTAAATTTCTTGTAAAAACTAGGCATACTTATAAAAAACGCCGGCGGCGTCAACGGCTCTGGTGCATACTTGTTGCCTCAGCATGTCTTGAAGTGGTGGGGCAACGACCTCGTTGCCCTCATGCCCCGCGCGCATAACGCCCCCGTAGCAGCAGCTCTCCATGCGGATTCGATACCGCTAGCGATACCGATAGCCAAAATTGGAGGGGCAACGGCCTCGTTGCCCTTTTACCCCGCGCGCATCAGGCCGCAGGGGCCGGCGGGGTACTAGTCTTCTGGCGCGGGCGGGGCCGGCGGGGCGGGCTCGCTCGCCGCGGGCGATGTAATCGTCACCGGCGGGATGGTCACCTGTGGAATGGTGGTGCGCGGAATGACCACGCTGGGCGATTCTGCGGGCGGCAAGCTCTGCGCAGGCGCCGCACCTTCATCTGCGGCCGGGCGCGGGCGCCGGTGGGGCCGCGGTGGCTCTTGCGATGATGGCACTCTTTCGATGTGGTACGTTGGCTCAATCGCGGTCGGCACTTCGCGCACATACGTCGTCACCCCGTTGGACGAAATGATCTGCCACGTAGGCGCAACGGCCGTTGTCTGCTCGCGCACGGTTGTCTGGCGGCCCGCCGGGTCAATGATTTCATACGTGGGCTCGATGGCCGTCGTGCGCTCGCGAATCTGTGTGATGCGGCCGCGGTAATCCACCACTTCCCACGTGGGTTCGGCCGCCGTGGATTTCTGCCGCACAATGGTGGTGCGGCCGCGCCCATCGCGTACAACGTACGTCGGTTCGATCGCTTGTCTGTTTTCTTCAATCGTCAGTGTGCCGGTATCTGCTTGGCGCAGCGCATCCGCCAGCACCACCGAACACACAATTTGTGAAACCGTGGTAGCCTGCGCTGTCAGCGCAACCCACAGTACCGCAACAATCATGAGATGACGCATAAGGCCTCCTTCGTGTATCATATTTTTGACGATGCCCGCGGAGATATATTCACAGCACACCCGTCACTGGCCGCTACAAGTAGAAGCTGCTGCCCGCGCGCGTCTCCCCTGCTGCGCTGACGCGGATGGCCGGCTTGTCTTCCAGCGGGCATTCGCGCTGGCACAGCCCGCAGCCGATGCAGCGCGCCGGATCAACGTGCGGGCGCCGCAACACGGCGCGTGTGCCGTCGTTCAGCAGCACTGCCTCATCCACCGTGTAAATGGCTTTGGGCGAGACGGGGCAGATTTCCTGGCACACAAGGCAGTTGCGCTGCATCGCCCACGGCAGGCAGCGCCCGCGGTCGAAAAAGGCCGTGCCGGTTTTTATGGGGCGGCCGTCAGGATGGCCTAGTTTTTGCGCAATCGTGATGCGTTGAATCGCGCCAGTGGGGCACACCTGGCCGCACAGCGTGCAATTCAACTCACAGTATCCGTAGGTCATGTTCATCACCGGTGTCATGAACCCTTCGGCGCCGGCCTCTGTCAGCGCAGGTTGCAGCACGTTGGTGGGGCAGACTTTCATGCATAGGCCGCACTTCAGGCAGCGCTCGAGAAAATCGGCTTCGGGGAGCGCGCCGGGCGGCCGGATGCGCAGCGGAAAGCCGCGCCGCCTCGTCGTGCCGGCCAGGCGTAATCCAGCAACGATGGCGACGCCCGCGGCCAGCGCGCCCAGCAAGCTGCGGCGCGAGAGGTCGGGGCGCGTGGCCGGCGGGTTCAAACGACATTTTTCGTCGTTTGCAAACGACATTTTTTGCCGATTGAAAATCCAGCGCCACTGCAGCGCGGCTTCCGGGCAGCGCGCCACGCAGTTCCAGCACACAAAGCACTCATGCGTTTTGATGGTGCTGCTGGGAGAAGAGGCGGCAGGGCAGACACTTTCGCACACACCACAATTTGTGCAGCGCTGCAGGTCGCGCGTAATTGCGCCCAGCACCCAGCGCGACGCCGCGCCCAACAGTGCGCCCAGCGGGCAGACGTAGCGGCACCAAAAACGCGGCCGCCACACATTCAGCGCTAACACGGCGCAGAACACACTGGCAATGAGAGCCGCGCCTTGAAACGCCCGCTCTGGCGCGGTGCGCGTGATGAGATGCTGCGCCTCGCCCAGCATCGGCGCAAGTACCACCGCCGTGCTGCGCGTCAACAGCGCGAGGGGATCACACAGCCCAGCCTGCAGCACGCCAAATGCTGCTGCCGTGAGCAGTGCGAGCGTCAGGACAAATTTAAAGTTCTGCGCGGAGAGCCAGCGGTTGCGCGTGATGCGTTCTTTGGCGCTGCGCGGCTCGGCCAGCCAGCTCACACCATGCAACAACGTGCCCAGCGGGCAAACCCAACCGCAAAACACCCGGCCGAGCACCGCCGTCAGCGCCAGCATGACAAAGCCGATCCACATCCAATGCGCCACATTCCACGAGGCCAGCAGCGCGCCCAGCGCGTTCAAGGGCGAGCTGTCGAGGAACCACGTGACGGGATAGCCGCGCAGGCGGCCTTGCGCACTCAACCACATCAACACGCCAAACAACGCCAGGAAGAACACCTGATAGTAAATGCGCAGACGTTTCATACCGTGACTTCTTTGAAGTGCGGCAGGGCGCGCCAATCGGGCGAGCCGAGCTTGAGTTGCGCGGCCAGATGGATGAACTCCACGTCGCCAGGGCGCACGTTCAGCCACGTGCACGCCAGCGCGTCAACCGCCACTTGATCAGTGCCGGCGGCAACGACATTGCCCGGCGCAACATCCGCGGCGCTGCCGCCCGTTGGGCCGTTGCTCAGCAGCAGCCGTGTGCCATCCATGATGACCAATGTAGGCGTGATGAACGTGGCAAGATCAGCTATCACCTCGTGAATGGCCTGATGCATGCGCGCGGCCGTGGCCAAGAAAGCCGTACCAGTTCTTCATGGCGAGGGATACGTGACACAAGTTGTGCGATTTGACCGTCGGCACGCCGATGAGTTTGGTGGCCCAGCGCAACGGCGCGACCATAACATCCCACGTGGGGATCTTGAGTGTGCCGATGCGCGCGGCGCCAAACATGCCAGGCGCGGGCAGCCAGACGGAACCGCCCGCGCGCATGGTAGCCTCGCGCAGGCCGGATTTGGCGAAGCACCCCTCCGCATTGTTGATGGGATTGTCCGTGACACGCACCTCTCCGCCGGCGGCTGTGCATTGCCGGACCACTTCGGCCAGCACGTCCGGCGAAGTGGTGGCGCCAAGATGCGGCGGGCGGTCGAACGCGCAGTTGGGCTTGATCAGCACGCGGTCGCCGGGTTTGATAAACCGGTTTATTCCGCCCAGTTCGGCCAGCGCGGCAGCAACCAGCGCCGCCGGCTGCCTGCCGCGCGCCACAGCCAGCAGGCCGCGTGTATCCGGCACAGCAAACGACGCGATCTCCGCGGCATCGCGCGGCGGCGGCACCAGGCGCCGGTTGTGAAAAAAACCAACCCGCGCCGCCCGCCAGCGAGACCAGCGCCGCCGCGCCCGCCGTGCGCTTCAAAAGCTCGCGCCGTGTCAGCGCGCCTGTGTCATGCTCATCTTTCATCGCGCGCCGCCCGCTGGAAGTGCTGCACCAGGCGCTGCCAATGCTGCGTCAGCGTGTCATACGAATCCGCCTCACGCACACCAAACACGATGTCGTGCGTGTGCGCGATTATCTCCCATGTGTCAAACATCACGCCGGAAAAGCCATCCGCACGGACCACTGTTTGCGAGCCGCCGAAGCGCGTAAACTCTTCCGCGTACCGCGCCACAAGCCCGGCCCCCGCCGCAGCGTCACTGACAGCCGTTACAAACCACACGGCGTCGTGGCCGCCCACGGAATAGCCCGCGGCGTGTATGTTGTCAAGTGTTTCAAATCCAAAGGCGTCATGGGGCATGAATTCCAGCGAATTCTTGCGCATCCCGTCGCGCGGGAGCAGCGCCGCCGGATCGCGCGCGGCGGTGGCGGCCACGGGCAGCTGCGCGCACAGCAACGCCAGCAGGTTGGTAGCGTCGTTGATCGAAGCAGCAGGCTGCGCGGCACTGAGAAACAGATAGTATTGCCCGTGATATGCCGCGGCGGCGCCGGGCGCACACCATGCCATGCCTGTATCGTCAAGCTGCGCCGTGGCGGGCTTTTCCGCCAGCCACACGCCACGCGCCCCGGCGGGCGCGCGCATCGTGTACAAATACATGTCCCATGTGCTGCCGCCCTCCCATGTGGCAAACTGCAAACTGTGCACATCATATTGAAAGAAGAGCACATCCCGGCCATCTATTTTCTCATAGATGCGTTCGCGCGGAAACCACTCATGCCGCACCGCGCGCCACGCGCCCACTGTTGCAGGGAAAACCAGGCCTGGCGGCGCCGCGGCCGCGCCCGGCGGCACAACACACGCCGGATCAATGCGCGCGCCGCGCCACCACACCACTGCGGCAATGCCCGCCGGCAGCAGCCACAAGCCTATTCGCGCCAGCCGCATGGCGCGCTATGCCAGTGCGGTGGCGACGCGTTGAACGTGATGGCAGATGGGCACGCGCTGCGGGCAGGCGCGTTCGCATTCGCCGCACTGTGTGCAGGCCTGCGGGCCCGCGGCAGCCGGCAGCGCGGCCAGCGTGTCTTCCGCCGCTGTCACGTACTCCGCGCGGTTCAGGTAATAGTTCGAGCACCGCACCAGATCGGCAACCGCCACGCCGCGCGGACATGCGGCGGTGCAGGCGCCACACATTGTGCAGTGGCCGGTCATGGCAATGCGCGCGACGCGTTCCAGCTCACGGCGATCAGCAGCTTCGACAGGTGTGTTCACCGCGCTCAGCAGCATCTCGCAGTGTTGGAATGAACTGATCGTTTTGTTGATCGTGGCAACCGCAGGCAGTTCGAGATAGAGGGGCACGCCCTTCTGATACGTCAATGCGCCCAGACTGTTTTCGGTTTTCATGAGCATGACGCCGACGTTGTCTTTGGCGGCGCGTTCGAACACCGGCGCGCATTCCTCTTTCATCGCCATGTTGTAGCTGGGCATAAGCACATCATAGAAGCCTTAGTTGAGCGCCTCTTCCATGCAGCCAGCCATTTCGCCATGCGTGGTCAGGCCAATGCTTTTGGCTTTGCCGGACTTTTTGAGTTTCTCGGCTGCTTTGGCGTACTGCGCGCTTTTTACTTCCTTGCGACTATGAATATTGAACAGCGCCAGTTCGACATAGTCAACGCCGAGTTTGCGCAGCGCGTCATCGAAGGCCTTGAGATCATCAGGCCGCCAGGTAATCTTCAAGGCGAGGATGACTTTGTCGCGCTGGCCTTTGATCGCCTGGCCTACATTGAGAATGGCGTCTCCGCCTTTGTAGCCGGTGGACGTGTGGATGAAGTTGACCCCTTTGTTGATGCAATACTTCAGGAGGCCAGGGGCTTGGCCGCCGCCTGTTCCGATAGAAATGACGGGCACATCGAGGCCGGACTTGCCGAGGACGCGGCGCGGCACGGCGGGCAGCGCGGGCGGTGTGGGCTTGGCCATCGGCTGGTTCGTCAACACGGCGAGCGCGGCGCCGGGCAAAGTGGCGCCCAGCGCGGCCACACTGGCGCTGCCCAAAAACTGGCGGCGCGACATAGAAGCACGCATGGTATAGTTCCTTGATTAGAGGTGAACGTTGTTTGATCAACATGCAACGCCAGTATAGCATATTTTTTGTGTGCGCGCAAGTGAGCATACGAACCTAGATCCGGCGACTCGCAACATAGCCGTGGAGGGGCAACGGCCTCGTTGCCTTTTACCCCGCGCGCATCAGGCCGCCGGTGCCAGCGTTTCTTCATAATAATTTCGATACCAATGATGGGAGGGGCAACGGCCTCGTTGCCCTTTTACCCCGCGCGCATCAGGCCGCCGGTGCCAGCGTTTCTTCATAATAATTTCGATACCAATGATGGGAGGGGCAACGGCCTCATTGCCCTCATGCCCCGCGCGCATCAGGCCGCCGTGGCCGGCGGCCCTCTCTAGTCGCCGGATCTAGGCGTATACGCACGGCAGCAGCTGTCGTGCAGAAGGTTTAGCGCACCACCGCGTGCGCGGCGCCTTCGCCGCACAGCGTTTCAACCTCGCGCAACAACGCTTCTGTCAGGGTTACCGCCACGCCTTTGGTGTCAACCAGAATCGTCTCATCAGAGCCGCGGCGTTGTACGGCCAGCTCAACAGGCACGGCGCCGGGGTGGCCGCGCAACAGTTTTGCCAGTGTGCGCACGTGTTCTGGCGTGGCGCGTTCTTCAGCAATGACAATCCGCAGCCGCTGCGGCCACGTGCGCAAGGCCTCAGCCGCAGGCACAAGCCCTTCGGCGGCCAGCGATGTTTTCCCAAATGAGCTCTTCAGCGTGCCTTTGAGAAACCAAATCTGGCCGGGCGCCAGCCGGGCGCGGAATTGTTCCACCAGCTCGCTCCACAGCAGGGCTTCAAACGTGCCGTAGAAGTCCTCCAGTGTGATCACGCCGTACATGCGGCCTTTTCTGCTCATGCGGTAATCCGCGCCCAGCAGCACGCCGCCCATGATCACCGTGCCAGACTGTTCCTGCAGGATGCCGGTCTCGGCATCATCGCGTTCGGCGCGGTAGCCGGCGGCACGGGCATCGGCGCTGGCTAGCGCGCGCCACGTGGCGGCGAAATCGTCCAGCGGATGGCCGGTGAGATAAACTCCCAGCATCTCCTTCTCAAAGGCAAGGCGCACGGCGGGCTCCCATTCGCCCACGGCGTCCAGGCGCGTGCGCGCCGGGCGCTGCGCGTGGGCCGGCGTGTCAAAGGCGTCAAAGAACGAGCGCTGCAGCGCCGACTCGCCGGCCCGCTCCCATGCCGCTGTCGCGTCATCCACCAAAAGACACATCAACTGGCGCGGCTGGCCGAAGCAATCGCAGGCCCCGGCTTTCACCAGGCTGTCTATTGTCTTGCGCGTCACCACACGGTGATTCACGCGCCGGCAGAGTTCGTCCACCGATTGAAACGGCCCGTTGTCCGTGCGTTCGCGCAACAGTTCCGCCGCGCCGCCCGGGCCGACATTTTTCACCGCTTCCACACTATAGCGGATCGCCCAGCTGCCATCCGCCATGCGCTCCACGGTGAAGGCGGCGCCGCTGCGGTTGATGTCGGGCGGCAGCAGGCGTATCCCGGCGGCGCGGCAGGCATGCTGGCACAGTGCCGGGTCCGATTTGGTATTGAGCAGCGCCGCGTAAAACTCGGCCGCATAGTGCGTCTTGAGATACGCCGTCCAATACGCGACGACGGCATAGGCGGCGGCATGTGATTTATTGAAGCCGTAATTGGCAAAGCGCGCAAGCTCGTCAAACAGCCGCGCGGCTTCATCATGCGGAATGTTCTTCTCGCTGGCGCGGGCGAGAAAGCGGGTGCGCTCGTGCTGCACCTGCTCCGTTAATTTTTTTGACATCATCTGGCGGAACGAATCCGCCTCGGCCAGCGAATACCCCGCCAGCACATGCAGCGCCTGCATGACTTGTTCCTGATAGAGAAAGATGCCGAACGTGTCCTTGAGCACCGGCGCAAGTTTGGGATGTGGGAACGTTACCACTTCGCGCCCGTGTTTGCGCGCGATGTAGCTGTCGGCGGCGTGCATCGCGCCGGGGCGGTAGAGCGCCAGCACGGCGATGAGATCATTGAACGAGGACACACGCAGTGCCATGACGAGGCGGCGCATGCCGGCGCTGGTCTCAAGCTGAAACACGCCCAGCACATCGCCGCGCTGCAGGGTGGCATACGTGGCGCGGTCATCCAGCGGCAGGGCGTGGAGATCGAGCTGCACGCCGCGCGTGGCTGCGATCAATGCGCGCGTATCGTCAATGACCGTCAGCGTGGTCAGCCCCAGCAAATCAATTTTCAGCAGCCCCATGCGCTCCACGGCGTGCATATCGAACTGGGTGAGGATTTCATCTGGCCCCGTGCTGGTGAGCGGCAGGAGTGTGCGCAGGGGCTGTGGCGCGATGACGACACCGGCGGCGTGTGTGGAAAGATTACGCGGCAGGTCTTCAATCATGCGCGCCACGTCGAGCGCGCGCTTGGCCTGGCGGTCGCGCAAGTATTCTTCGCGCAACGGGTCACAACTATGCAGCGCCTGGGCAATCACACCGAAGCGCGAGCCCGTATGGGCGCGCTCGAATTCCGCCAGGAGCGCACACAGCTTGTCGGCTTTGGCATCGGGCATGCCCAGCACGCGCGCCACATCACGCACGGCAGCCTTGTAGCGCAACGTGCTGAACGTCGCGATTTGCGCGACATGCTCGCGGCCATACTTCTCGCGCACATAGCGCAGCACCTCGCCACGCCGCCGCTCGCAAAAATCTATATCAATATCAGGCATCTTCTTGCGCGCCGGGTTGAGGAAGCGCTCAAATAGCAGATCATACTCTAAAGGGTCAATATCGGTAATGCCCAGCAGAAAACTCACCAGACTGCCCGCCGCGGAGCCGCGTCCCGGGCCAACCGGAATGCCCTGCTGTTTGGCATAATTGACAAAATCCGCCACAATGGCAAAATAGCTCACAAATCCCATCTGGCAAATAGTCTGAATTTCAAAGGCCAGACGTTTTTCGATTTCCCTGCGTTTTTTCTTGGTCAGCGGGCGAGCTGTGGGTGTCTCAGGCATCTCCCAATCTGGGAAACGCCGCACGAGGCCTTCGTGGCACTTGGCTTCTAGAAACGCCCGCGCCGTCACCCCCTCCGGCAGGGTGATCTGCGGCATGTGCAAGGCCGTGCCCAGCGGCAGTTCCACGGCGCAGCGGCCGGCGATGGCGACGGTATTGTGGAGTGCTTCTGGCGCGTTGCGGAACAACGCGGCCATTTCATCGGCCGTACGAAAATAGAATTGCGCCGAGGCGGGCGTGAGTTCGTCTTCGCTGGCCACCGGCGTGCCGCGTTCGATCCGCCGCAACACTTCCAGGCCCGGCGCGTCATCTGCGGTCTCGTACAGACACTGATTGGTGGCAACTACGGGTATATTAATCTGCCGCGCCAGCTCCATCAATTGCGGCAACACGGCGCGTTCATCCGGCAATTGATGCCACTGCAACTCAATGAAACACTTGCCTGGGCCGGCCGTATGCGCAAGCCACTGTGCGACGTCGCGCGCCTGGCGCGCGTGGCCCGCGCGCAGAGCTTGAAAGAGCTCGCCGTCGCGCCCGCCGGACAACATAATCCAGTGGCCCGCCAGCTCCTGCAGCCAGGCCGTCTGCACGATGCGCTGCGCCGGGCCGCTCTGCAAGTGCGCGCGCGTGAGCAGCTCGCACAGACGTTCATAACCGTGCAGGTCTTCCGCCAAGACTACCAGCTCGAATGACGCCGGCGCATGCGGATCAACGTTGACAAGCGGCGCGATGGGCGCGACAGCCAGTTCGGCGCCCACAATCGGTTTAATACCCTGGCGGTAGCAGGCGTCGTAAAATGGAATCAAGCCGTGCAGGTTCATGTAGTCCGTCAGTGCGACGGCCTGCATGCCGTTGTCAGCGGCGCGTTGCACCAGCGCGCGCAGCCGCAATGTGCTGCGCAGCAGCGAGTACTCAGACCGCACATGCAAATGGACAAACGAGCCGCGCGGCATGGCATCGTGCTAGTCGCTCTCGCCGGGCAGCAGCTGCCACTCCGGCCCAAACTGCCCGAGAAAATACACCGTGTAACAGCGAAAGAACACCCACAGCGGCAACGTGACCACCGTGCCAATGTAGGGCAGTGACATCAGACAGCAGCCGCAGCAGCACGTCAACACGCCCACCAGCACCATCAGTACAAAAGCCGCCACGCCCAGGAAAATGAAAAAGATGTAGAACAGCACAAACAGCCCAACGTGCCCGCGTACGATCTGGCGCACAAACACCCCCAGCGCGGGCCACGCGCGCAGATTATGCCGGTACATAATCGGTACGACAAAATCATCCAGCATGCTGTTGAAGAGCAGCACGGCGATGTTTACTCCAACAGCTAGTGGCAGTGTGGTTACCAGCGCCAGCCTGCCTGCCTTGCCAAACGTCCACGCCGTGATGTCCGGCCACGCGATCACCACGCCAGCAACAGTGCATCCAAGACCAACCACAAATCCGGCCAGCCACATACTGTAACACACCAGGAACAGACTATTGGCACGCGCGGCATATTGCCGCCAAGGCAGTTTCACCTCAGCCCGGTTCTGCACCACGTTGTCCAGAAACATGAACATGCCGCGGCTGCTGAGCCAGTGCAGCAGCGCGGCCAGCGCCGCAATCGTCAGCAGCGCGCAGACAACACTGACGGCCATCAAAAGCGGATGTGTTTCCACATACGTTATGACCCGCTCAACCACGCGCCGCATCTGCTCATTGGCAACATACTGCTTGCGCCAGTGAAAAGAAATCCCCCCGCCCCCGCCGCGGCTAAACACGGCGAGAAATGCTGTGAACCCGATGACACACCATTTGCCAAGATCAAACGGCTGGAACAGCATCACACCTGTGTGTTTGAATGCGCGGTCAAGCGGCGCAACTATTGAGATGGACATGGCACTTCCATAACGGGGATGATGAGGCGCGCACACGCCGCCAGGGCGGCCGTTTCTGCGCGCAACGTATGCACACTAAGACGTGTGGGTCGCCAGCCATGCTGCACCGCCAGGGCGCGTTCCTGCCTCGAAAAGCCTGCTTCCGGCCCGATGGCCAGCAGAATGCATTCTGCGCGCTGCGGCGCAAGCGGCAGCCACGCACCCCCCTGATCCGCCAGCAGCTTCAGCGGCGCCGCCACGGGCCAGATAGCACTGGCCGGCACAGGCGGCAAGACGCGCATCGGCGCGCTGCCCGACTGTATCGCCGCTTCATCGCAGATGCGTTGCCAGCGCGCACATTTGCGCGCCGCATCATCCGCGCGCACACGCGCCACGCTGTATTCACACAACATCGGCTGGCACTCAGCCGCGCCGAGTTCCGTGCATTTTTGCAGCACGACGTCGAAGACATCTTCCGGCAACACACTGATGCACACCCGCACCCGTGGCAGCGCCACTGCCGCCCGCGGCGCGCCTGCCAGCCGGAAGGTAAACCCATCCCGGTTCAACTCGATCACTTCCGCGGCACACGCAGCACCCGAACGGTCAAGACATTCAAGTGGATCATGGCGTGTCATGCGCCGCACGCGCACCAGATGCCGCGCCTGCTCAGGCGGCGCACAACACGTCTCGCCGGGCGCAGGCAGTTTCTCGAGCAATACACGGAACACAGCCATACTAGCATTATACGCTTTGCGCGCGGGTTTTTCAACGGGGGCACCCTGGATCCGGCGACTAGGGAGGGCCGCCGGCCACGGCGGACTTATGTCTGCGGGGCACAAGGGCAACGAGGCCGTTGCCCCTCCATGCTTATGTCGCTAGTCGCCGGATCTAGAGCGCGCACGAGGCGTTGCCTTAAGCGCGCGTCGGATTTGCACATTGCAAATTACAATTTGAGGAACAACGGGCATACCGCCGTCAATCAACATAAACTGTCGTGTGCAAACGACCGTTTTTGCTGATTGAACTCCCGCCGGCTTTTCGCCACTTGCCAAGCATAAATCTACGAGGCGGCACGATGCCGCCTCTACTTTCATTCAACATTTTTTGTCGTGTGCCAACGACCGTTTTTGCGGATTGAATCCTGCCACGCGTAAGCAGTCAGAGGTAATGATGCGAAAGCCGCTCTAACACGCGCCGCCCGGTCGTTTCATCCGGCGCGCGCAACATCAGAAACATACCCGCTGCCCCCACGGCGTCAATCAGCGGCTCGGCTTCCTCAAGCTGCACAAACACTGCTTGCACACTTTTCCCTGCCGCCAGAATTTTCCGGTACAGATCATACCAGCGGGGCGAGCCGCCCCAGGGCGCACCCGGCTCCGGCGTCCATTCGATCGCATCAATACAGTCCAGCGCCAGCAGCGTGTCGAGATGCTGCAGCGCCTGGCTGCCGTCCAGGTGATACAGCACATACTCATAGTGAGCACACTGCTCCACCAAGCCCGGCACGACCAGCTCGTTAAACATCTGCGGTGAGATCATGGCCGAGAGATCGCACTGCACTTTGATGGTGCGGCCGGGGCCCCACAGATCAAAGACACTCACGCAATTGCCGCCATGCGCATCTTGTAGAAGCGGCTGCAGGCGGGTGAAGGCTTCATGATACACGCTGTTAAGCTCGGCCACGCGCCGCAGCACTGCTTCCGGCGCGAGTGCCATGTCGGTCAAAATCTCGGTTGTGCCACGTAAGGCCGCAAGAATGTCAACATTTTCGATGACATCAGGAAATGCCACAAGATAGCGCCCGCGCGCACACGCCGCACCATGTGCCACCACGGCCAGTTGTGCACGCCACCACGGATTGTCAGGATCAAACCGCAACGGCGGCGCGCTGCTCAAATCCTGCATGACGGGTGCATACCAGACTGAGTCTTCTTCAAACACCGGCGTGGCGCCCACAAATGATGCCAGATTGCACGGGCCGAAATGGGGATCGAAATAAGGAAACGCCTCGCCGCCATACCAGGTGTGCGCCATGAGAAATTCGGCCGCTGCCACGCGCAGCTGCGCATCAGTCCACAACTCCTCAAGCGGGCGTGGCGGTGCGGCGGGCGTGCGGGGCGAAAAAGGAATCCGCGGTGCGTTCGGCTGGCAAAACCGCAACTCATACGCGGGCGGCGGCACATCTTCCCACGGCGTGTCGCTCGGCGCCATAATGGAAAATGCCGGCCCTGCGTGCCGCCACCACGCGGCCAGATGCGCGCGCGCCGCGTCCCAGTCTTCTTTCCAGAATGCGTGTGCCATGCATTAATTGTAGCAAAACACACCGCGTACTGTCAATTTATTTTGCGTAGCCAGAACCGGCGCCTGGCTTTGAAGCGTGCTTGCCCCGCTGCGGGGGGGTGCAGCGAGGCTGCTGCTTGTTCGAGCCGAAGCAGCGCTTCCGTGGCGCGCTGTTGTTGCCTCTTGCTGTCAGCACATCAAAATGTGTTTGTGATGAATTACCTCTTATAATTTGTTTTTGAGCTAGAGATGAGCAGGGTGATGCCCGTGCCAACGCCAGTGGTGCTGACACTATTCTCGTACACAACGGCGGTGCCGCTGCTGCCCTGGCAGAAGGGATTGGTCACGTTAACACAATATGGCGTGTCGCTGGTGATGCGATGGGCAGCCACGTCGCCTCACTCTACCATAATACGCGCCGCAGACACTGGCAGCGCCGCCAGAAACAGCAGCGCACAGTTGGTAGACACTTGTGAGAGCGTGTGCATGATTGCTCCATCATGGAGTGAGCGCCATCATGCGCCAGGCCGCACGGCGCGGCCTGTGCCGTAGATCAGTTGGACTTTTTATGACCTATCTCGCACATTTGCCTTTTGGGGTCAAATATGGTAAGCTACAACGGATGAACGCCATACGCATACGCAAAGGATGGTCTAACAAACAGATAAAAATGGAAGCGATGAAACACAGATATATTACCGTGGCAACAAGTCTGCTGGCTGGTATCACGGCATTGGGCGGCGTACAAGCGGCACAGTTGGGGCCAGTGGAACGCGCGAAGTATCAGCATGAGGCAGCGCGGCGCGCGGCGGTGATAACGTTGGCGGAGAAAAGCAGGGCGGAGAAGATGGCGGCTGAAGCGTATGCGCGGCAACACGGCCTGCCCGTGCGGTTTAAAGCAGACGGGGCAATATGTGAAGTGATGCGGCTCGATGAGCATGGGGCGCCGGTGTACTATGTAACGTGCAACCACAATGCGGCGATCTCGACTGCGGCGAACCTTGTGCGCGAGACGGCGCCGTATCATGTGACCGGGTCGAATGTGACGGTGGGGGTATGGGATGGCGGCGCGGTGGTGACTACGCATCAAGAGTTTGGCGCGCGCGCGACCGTGAAAGATGGGGGTTCGGTAATAGAACACGCCACACATGTCGCCGGGACGATCGGGGCCGCGGGGGTTTCGAATGTTGCGCGGGGGATGGCGCCCGGTGTGCTGGTAGATTCGTATGAGTGGACCAGTGATGCGAGTGAGATGGCCAGCCGCGCGGCGAGTGCACCGAACCAGCCGGGGAAGATGTACCTGTCAAACCACTCGTATGGTGAGGTCAGCGGCTGGTTTGGCAAATACTGGGTTCACCCTATTACAGTGACACAATCGCCCAACTTCGGCCGCTATGACCGTATCACGCGGGAGTGGGACCAGATCGCATACGATGCGCCGTATTATTTGATTGTGAAGGCGGCAGGGAATGACCGCGCCAACGCGGCTCCAGCTAAACAGGAGAAGTTTTTTTACTGGGGCGGCGAGAAATGGAAGAAAGCAAAGTACAATCCCACGAAACATGCACCTGGCGATGGGGCGTATAAGCAGGGGTACGATACGATCCCGACGTATGGTGTGGCGAAGAATATTTTGACGGTTGGTGCGGTAAATGATGCAGTAGCTGGGGGTGTGCGTGTGTTAAGCAACAATTTGATGAGCAACTTTAGCAGCTGGGGTCCGACAGATGACGGGCGCATTAAGCCGGATATCGTGGGCAACGGGGTGCAACTGTTTTCATGCACGGCACCGAACAGCAACAGTTACACGACATTCAGCGGGACGAGCATGGCGTCGCCGAATGTGTGCGGTTCGGCGGCGCTGCTCGTGGAGTACTTTGGTGCCGTGCATCCGGGCAGCGCGATGCGGGCGAGCACGCTCAAGGCGCTGATCATCCACACGGCGGACGACGTGGGCAATCCCGGGCCTGATTACCAGTATGGCTGGGGGCTGATGAACACCCTGCGTGCCGCGCAACTGATTGATGAAGATGCAGCGGGTGTGACGGCGGAGATGATAGAACATTATCTGCATAGCTTGAACCAGGTAGATACGTATGCCGTGGGGTACGATGGCAGCGCGCCGCTGCGCGCAACATTGTGCTGGACGGACCCGCCGGGGCACGCAACGCTGGTACATGATCTACGCACACCGCGGCTAGTGAATGATCTTGATCTGCGCGTCTATGGGCCGCTGGGCGGGACAAATTTCCCTTTCACGCTAAGTTATGCCAATCCCGCTGCGCCTGCAACCACTGGGGATAACACCGTGGACAACGTGGAGCAAGTGCTGCTGCCGGCAGGCTCACCGGCGGGGACTTATATTGTGACTGTTGGTCACAAACCGCCGTTGAGCACGCCGGCACAGTACTACTCATTGATTGTGAGCGGGGTGATCATCCCGGAACCGTGCGCGGGGCTGGTGGCGGCGGCTTTCCTGGCATGGTGGCGGCGCACACGGCGAATGCGGGCGCGCTAGCTTACATCTGGCGTTGTGTTCTGCGCGACGGCGGATCTGGGTTGCGCCTAGATCCGGCGACTGGGGAGGGCCACCGGCCTCGGCGGCCTTGTGCGCGCGTAGCATGAGGGCAACGAGGCCGTTGCCCCTCCATTTTTGTGGAGGGCCGCCGGCCTCGGCGGCCTGATGCGCGGGTTGAAAAGGGCAGCGAGGCCGCTGCCCCTCCATTTTTGTGGAGGGCCGCCGGCCCCGGCGGCCTTGTGCGCGCGTAGCATGAGGGCAACGAGGCCGTTGCCCCTCCATTTTTGTGGAGGGCCGCCGGCCCCGGCGGCCTTGTGCGCGCGTAGCATGAGGGCAACGAGGCCGCTGCCCCTCCAGTCCTATGTCACTAGTCGCTGTATCCAGGTTGCGCGGCAAAGTTGACAGCCCAGGGCGTCTTTGTTACAATGCCCGCAACAAAGACCATCATAGCCTATGAACATTGCTTTTGTCACCGCGGAACATGCGTTGTTTGTGAAAGTGGGCGGGCTGGCGGATGTGGCGGCGGCGCTGCCGGCACACTTCCGCGCGGCTGGGCACACTGTAAGAGTGTATGTGCCCTACTATGCAGCGGCGGCCGCCAATTTGCATCTGGCATGGGATACGCGTCAGTTCGTGACGGCACATGCCGCCGGCCGGCACGTTCATTTGGGCGTCTTTCATCATGTGACAGCGGATAATGTTGACGTGTATTTGCTGCGCCATGATGAGTTGTTTGGGCACGCGGGGGTGTATGGGGAAGGGCATCACGGATATGCAGACAACCTGCAGCGGTTTGCGGTATTTCAGCAGGCGGTGCTGGAGCATTTTGCGGTCAGCAACTGGATGCCGGACGTGCTGCATTTTCATGACTGGCATACAGCATTGCTGCCGGCGTATTGCGCCGCGCGGGCCGATCTGGACGGGCGGTATGGCACGATCAAGCAGGTGTTTACGATTCATAACCTTGGGTTCCAAGGCGTGTTTGATCCAGCGATGTATTGGATGTTGAACTTGCCGGGGCGGTTTTATCATCCCGACTGGGTAGAACATTTTTCCAGCATCAACTGCATGAAATGTGCATTGATGCAGGCGCATCATCTGACGACCGTGTCGCCGACATATGCGCGGGAGATTCAGACGCCCGCGCTGGGCTTTGGATTTGACGGCATCCTGCGCGCGCGGCAGCACGAGCTGACGGGCATTTTGAATGGGATTGACACGCGCGTGTGGAACCCGGCGGTGGATGCATATCTGCCTGCGCACTATAGCGCGGCCAACGCCGTGGGCAAGGCGCGCTGCAAGCAGGCGTTGCTGAAAGAACTGGGCCTGCGTGCGCGGCCGGGCCTGCCGCTGTGCGGCATGGTGGCGCGGCTCACGCAGCAGAAAGGGGTGGACTTGGTGATTGCGGTGATGGATGACATTGTGGCGGCTGGTGCGCGTGTGGCGGTGCTGGGCAGCGGCGACAGAGGCATGGAAGAAGCCTTGCGGGCGTGTGCCGCGCGGCATCCGGGCAACGTGGCAGTGCGCATTGGATTCGATGAGCGGCTGGCGCATTTGATTGAAGCTGGCGCGGACATTTTCCTGATGCCGTCGCGCTTCGAGCCGTGCGGGCTGAACCAGATGTACAGCCTGGCGTACGGCACTTTACCGATTGTGCATCGCGCGGGCGGTTTGGCGGACACGGTGGTGGACGCCGATGAGCAGGCCTTGTGCAATGGCACGGCGACGGGGTTTGTCATTGATGAACCAACGCCGTATGCGCTTCTGGAAGCCGTGCGGTATGCGCTGGCCCTGTATGAAGACCGGGCGGCGTGGCGGCGCATGCGGCGCGCGGCCATGGCGTGTGACTTCAGTTGGGAGAAGAGTGCGCGGGAGTATCTGCGAATATTTGAGCGACTAGTGCAGGGCGGCAAAGGAGCTGAGAGTCCAGAACTCAGAAGTGATGCACAAGACGGAAGCGGTATGAGTCATTAGATATACGGCACTTCGTGTTGACTGCAAACGGCCAACCATGCCGATGGAAAAGACGTTCGACGCTCTCCGGTTGAGGTCTTGTTGTTCTGATTTCTGGGTTGTGCACGCTTATTTCGTCACGGGCTCGAAGATGCCCGTGCGTTTGTTTTTGCGCACGGCACCGGCGGGGAACCAGCGGCCGTTCATCGCAATATAGACGCCGGGCGGGAGCGTCTGCGCGAAGGCCACGGCACTGCCAAGGTTGAACAAGCCGTCGGAACTGCCAAAGGTAATGGGGATCATCGCGCCGGTAAGGACGATGGTTTTGTCGTGAATGAGATGCGCAAGTAGGCGTGCAGTGTCACACATTGTGTCAGTGCCGTGGGTGATAACGATGCGGTGTTCGCGTGCGGAGCGGCAGGCGGCGGCGATGCGCTGGCGGTCTGCGCGCGTCATGTCAAGACTGTCAATCAACATGAGCGGCGTAACGCGCACGGGGGCGCGGCAGCGTCCTTGGCGCAGCAGCGCGGGCACATGCGTGCGCTTGAAAAACAAAGCGCCATTGAGTTCGTTGTACTCTTTGTCGAAGGTACCGCCGGTGACAAAGATGCGGAGGGGAGACGATGGCTGGAGCAGAGCGGGGGCGGGCATAGTGGAGGATCAACGCAAGCGGTCCAACGCCGCAGATACCATGCCGGCCATATCGCTGGAGATATGGAGCACCGTGACTGTGGGAGAGGCGAGACGTGTGACGCCATGCGCATCGCGGACATAGCCGGCCACGGCATCGCCTTTGGCCAGGGTGTAGACGGCGTCGCCGCACCGGAATTCGCAGGCGCCGTCGAGGACGAACACAAAAAACTGCCCGCTGGCCGCACGAGGGGGTGGCACGGGAGTGCGGCGCTGGTAGACGCGCAATTCGGGCATGAAGAAGAGCGGCACGCCGAGAGGTTGGGCGAGGGGGTAGCATTCATAGCCATCGCGCGCTGAGGAGACGGCGTGGCCGCGCGCGCTAGCCGTGCAGAAGCAGGCTTGATGCGGATAATCCGTGGGTTCGAGGAAGTATTGCAGCGGAAGGTTGAAGGCATGGGCAAGGCGGAGGAGCGTGGCGGCGGTGGGATTGACCCGGCCTTCTTCGATGGCGGCGATGGTGCTGACTTTGAGACCGGCGGCTGCAGCCGTGGTCTCCAACAATTCGAAGCGGTTAAGCCTGACATGGCGGAGTTTGCGGGCAATGCGCTGGATGAGGGGACGGGATGACGGGACTTGGGGAGGGAGCGGGGACTCGCCGCGGATGTGCATGCGAATATCGAACCAGGCATAGCCTTCGACGACGAAGCAGGTCAAGTATTCGGCGTGGCGGGTGTGGAGTTTTTGCGGGCCATGTGGAATAGCGGCGTTAAAATACAAGGCATCGCCGGGACGGAGGCAGTAGAGGACATCATCATAGACGTAGTCCACACTGCCCTTCAGCATGAAGATGAACTGCTCACCGACGGTGGTGGCGGTTTGCGCTCTGAAGGTGCCGCGGTCGCACGCGATGATGACCGGATTAAATTCATTGCGGACAAACAGGGGATGACGCAGATTGAGCGAGACATAGTGCGCGCCGTGTTCTGCAATGCGTTCGTTGCTGCGTACGAGCGAGACACGCACAGGCGTGGCGGCCTGGTCGGGAAACAACATGGAAACCGGCACGCCGAGTGCGGTGGCAAGTGACTCCAGAGAAGCTGCGGACGGCATGTTGGCGCCGCGTTCGAGCAGGGAGAGGAAGGCCTTGGTGACGCCTGCGCGCTGCGCTAGTTCGTGCAGCGAGAGGCGGTGCGCCGTGCGCAGGGCTTTGAGGCGCGCGGGGAAGGCCGCCAGCAAGTGGTCTGGGTCGGCGGGCATGCGCAGTGTTGATGAAACCATGCAACCTCGTTTACACAGGACGTTGTGCGACGGCTAGAATACTTTGGGCGAAGTCGCAGTGCAGAAGTTTCAGCAGGGCACGATAGCGCCAAACAATCAGGCGTTTGCGCCAGGTCATTTTAGCCAAGCGGCAGATGCCGATGTGCGCGAACCCGGCGCGGCCCAGCATGCCCGCCAGATCATAGTAATGCACCGGCGCGATGTGGGTGCAGTCACGCCAGAAAATAGTGGGATGCTGGGCATTGGGGGTCGTCAGCGCAAGCCAGCCGCCCGGGGCAGTCAGGCGGAACAATTCGCTGATCAGCGCAAGTTTGCCCGGCAGGTCCAGATGTTCAATTACTTCAGCATTGACGACTACATCAAACTGACCGGTAATGCTGGCGGTGTCATAGTAGTCATGCGGGTGCGCGCGGTCCACATCGTGGCTTTGGTACGCGATCAAATGAGCGACGGGGGCGAGGCGCGTGCGCAGGAGGCAGGGTCCGGCGCCGACATCCAGCAGGCGCAGCGGGCGGCCGAGCACTGGCGCCGTGGCGTTGATGTGGGAGATCAGCCAGTCATGCAACGAGGGCACGATCGGCAGCTTGCGCACGTCGGGAAAGACATGGCGGTACTGCTGGCGCCAGTGATGAATCTGGGACCACGGCGTGCCATCAGTCGGGTTGCATTTCAAACGGCACCTCCACGTCGAGATACTCGCGGTTAAGCCCGGGCGGGAACGGCTGGAAGGCGGCGGAGCGAACCGCCCGGATGGCAGACTCTTCCAGCGCTGCGGGGCCGCGTGTGGACACGCGCACATTTTCCACGCGGCCGTTGCGATGCAGGCGGAAAGTGACTTCACACTGGCCGATCACGCCATCCGGCTGTACCCAGACGGCATCAATGGCCGTGCGAATGCTGTTGCGGAAATAATCGTCAATTATGGCGTTCTGCTGGGCGGCCTGTTGCGCCGCTTGTAGCGCGGCGCGCTGGGCAGCTTCGGCTTGGCGCGCGGCTTGCGCTTGTGCACGGTGCTGCTCTTCGGCGCGTTGCGCGGCTGTGCGCTGGGCTTCAATATTCTTTTGCAACGCTTCATAGCGTTTGCGTGCTGCTTCAAAGGCCTTGTTGGCCTCGAGTTGCTCAGCCGTCAGGACAATTTTCTTCACCGGCGGCGGCTTTTCTACGACCGTCTTGACGACGTTGGTTGGGGCGCGCTTGGCCAGCGCTTCCCGCGTGCGGCGCTCCTGTTCTTGCCGCCACGTAGTTTGTTTCTGGAGGATTTCTTTGGGCGTGGGCAGGATGGTGCGTTCGGCTGTGGGCTGGCGTGCGGGCGGCTTGGGTGGTGGCGGCAGCGGTTTTGGCGGTTGCGGCGCAGGTGCCGGCCGTGGGGGCGCTGGCGGCGGCACGCGGGCAGCACGCTGCGGCTGGGGTTGAGGTGTGCTAAGCTGCACCAAATTGACACGGAACGGTTGGCGCATGGCGCTGCGCATAGACGTCGAGCGCCACATGAGGACGAGCACCAGTGCGGCCAGCGCCGCGTGCGCTGCGAACGAGGGAAACAAAAATGCCTTGGGGGTGATTTTCATTCTGCTTGGGTTGCCAGAGACAACGTCGTAATCCCGGCATTGCGCACAACATCTAGTACTTTGATGACGTGATCGTATTTGAAGTCCTTGTCGGCACGAATGATGACAGCGAGCTTGGGCTTGCGCCGCTGCAGGTCGAGCAGCGTGTCCCGCAGATCATCAAACGGCCGTGTGCGGCTCATTTGTTTGTCGCCCACGAAGATCACGCCGATTTTTTGTGCGCCCTCGCGGATTTCCTGCAGGCTAACGGTGACGGAATCATCCTGTCTCTCAATTTGCGTGGCGCTGGCGCGCGGCAGGCTGACGTCAATGCCTTGCTCAAGGATGGGCGCGACGAGAATGAACACGCACAGAATGTTCATGGTGATGTCGAGCAGCGACGTCACGTTGATTTCGGCCCGCAGGGGCTCGCGGCGTTTCAGCAGCAGACTCATGAGCTGCTCTCCTCGGAAACGATGCGCTCGAGCCGCGCGATCAATTCGCGGCAGAATGATTCCATGACGACAATCTGGCGGCTGGTGCGTGCGCGGAAATAGTAGAAGGCCGTGATGGCCGGAATGGCGACAATCAAGCCTACCACAGTCGTGACGAGCGCGATGGCCACACCTGGCGCAACGGCCGTCACCATGGCCGAGCCGGCCTTGGCCATCTGCCGGAAGGCAATCAAAATGCCCCACACGGTGCCGAGCAGGCCTAGAAATGGCGCCAGCGTCGAGGTGAGCGCGAGATAACTCATGCCTTCCTCGATGTGATCAACTTGATCAGCCAGCCGCGCGTCAAGCAGTTTTTCAGCCGCATGCACGTCTTCGACGCGCAGGCGGTCGTAGGCAAACAGATGATCGCAGCAGGCGCGGTAGAGCACATATAGCGGAATGGACGAATCCACGGGGAAATCGCGGAAGAGTTGTAAAAAGTCGCGCGCGAATTGCGCTTGGAAGGGGCGCAGGCGCTCGGCGATGCGCTGGTTGCCGCGCTCAACCGCGTTGAGATACACGTACTTTGCAAAAATCAGCCCCCACATGTAAATGGACATGCCGATGAGCAGCAGACAGATGCCGCGCCCGATCCAGTCCATTTGTGACCATATTTCAACAAGAGCTTGCATACGGTTGCATGATGCCTGTATGATTGTTAGCGTGCCGCGGTGATGCGTTCCAGCCCGCCCATGTAGGGGCGCAACGCCGGCGGCACGATGACGCTGCCATCAGCCTGCTGGTAGTTTTCCAGGATGGCGATCCACGTGCGCCCGACGGCAATGCCGGAGCCGTTGAGCGTGTGGGCGAAGCGCGGTTTGCCGCCGGCCGCCCGGCAGCGCAGGTTCATGCGCCGCGCCTGAAAATCAGTGCAGTTCGAGCACGATGAAATCTCGCGGTAACACTGCTGGCCCGGCAGCCAGACTTCAATGTCATACGTCTTGGCCGCCGCGAAGCCCATGTCGGCCGTGCATAATGTGACCACGCGATAGGGCAGCTCGAGGAGCTGCAAGACACGTTCCGCCGCGCGCGTCATCTCTTCCAACGCAGTATAGGACGTTTCGGGGGCGGAAATATTCACCAGTTCAACTTTGTCAAACTGGTGCACGCGCATGATGCCGCGCGTGTCTTTGCCATACGAACCGGCCTCGCTGCGGAAGCACGGCGTGAAGGCGGTGTACTTGAGCGGCAGGGTGCATTCGTCCAATATTTCGCCCGCGTGCAGATTGGTCAAGGGCACTTCAGCCGTTGGAATCAGGTAGAGCGGCTTTTCACCTTCAAGGCGGAAGAGATCGAGGGCGAATTTGGGCAACTGGCCGGTGCCGCGCATGGTTTCGGCGGTAACCATGTAGGGAGGGGCGAATTCGATGTAGCCATGTTCGCGCGTGTGGAGATCCAACATAAAATCAATCAGGGCGCGTTCCATGCGGGCGCCGGCGCCGCGCAGGAGCGAGAAGCGCGCGCCGGAGAGCTTCGCGGCGCGTTCCAAGTCAAGAATACCCAGCGCCGTGCCGATTTCAAAATGCTGGCGCGGCGCGAAGTCAAACGTGCGCGGCGTCCCCCACGTGCGGACGACGGGATTGTCGTCCGGCCCGGCACCCACCGGCACACTGGCATCAGGAATGTTGGGAATACGCGCGGCGAGATCATGATAGTCCTGCTCCGCGGCATCGAGTTCCTGGCGTGTTTCTTCGAGCGCGCGTTTGAGGTCTTGGACACTGCGCTGCAATTCAGCCGCGTCGCCGCCCGAGCGTTTGATGGCGCCGATGTGCTTGGAGAGCTCGTTGCGTTGCTGTTCGAGGTCTTGTACGGTGTGCACGAGTGTTCTGCGGCGCTCATCCAGTGCCAGCAGGGTGTCAATATCGTGTGCCAGTGAATCATAGGCCTGGCCGGCGGCATGGCGCGTTAGCAGGGCGGCGCGGGTGGCCGCGGCGTGTTCCCGCAGCAAACGGATATCAAGCATGAGAACTCCTCATGAGTGAACGGCGTACAGCGGCGATGCCCGGCGCGCGGCAGCACGGGCGGCTGCATATTCCACCATGATGTGCATCAATTTCCGGTACGATATGCCAGCGTGTTTGGCTGCCTGGGGCAGCAGCGACAGCTTGGTCATGCCCGGAATCATATTGGTTTCCAGCGCAAACAACACGCCCTGGCGGTTCATCATCATATCCGTGCGCGAGACGCATTCGCAGTGGAGCGCGCGATGGCACTCCACTGCCATGCGCTGAACGGCCGCGGCGGTCTCGGCCGGCACGGGTGCGGGCGTAATTTCGCGCGTGGCGCCGGGCGTGTACTTGGCGTCAAAATCGAAAAATTCACTGCGCACCGGCACAATTTCCGTCACTGGCAATGCCTCCGGCGCGGCGCCATAGGCGCGCTGCAATACCGCGCAGGTAAACTCACGGCCTTCGATGTACTGTTCCACCAGCACACGCTCATCTAGCTGCAGCAAATGCTGCACTGTGCGCGTGAACGCTTCCGGCGCGCGCGCGATGTGCACTTCAAAACTTGAGCCTAAACACGGAGATTTTATCACTACCGGCCAGCCAAACCCAGACGCCGCATGCTGTGCCGCGGCATCGCTGTCGCGCGTGACAACGAAAAACGGCGGCGTGGCTATGCCCTGTGCGGTATACAGATATTTGCTGACAATTTTGTCCATGGACAGCGCCGCGCCGGCCACGCTGCTGTGCGAATGGGCCATGCCCAACAGCTCCAGCGCGCCTTGAATCTGGCCGTCTTCACCGCCCGCGCCGTGCAGCGCCAGCATCGCCACGTCTACCGGCCATTGCTGCAGCGTGCGCAAGGCATCCAGCAAACTGACACTGTGCGCCGCATGCAACGCATCCGGTCCGGGCGCCACGTCCGGCGGCAGCACGCGCGCGCGCCGGTCAGGCAGCAGTTCCACTGCACGCACGCAGTAGCGCGCGCCGGCCAGATGGGCAAACATCGCCGCGCCCGATTGCAGCGAGATGGCACGCTCGTGGCTCCAGCCGCCCATGATCACCGCTACGCGCACTTTTCTATGTAGGGTTCGAAGTGCCATAGTATTGTCCACATATGATACTCGAAAGCAGGCCTGTTTGCAAGCGGTGGCATTGCCCTGGATGCGGCGACTAGGGCGGTCCGCTGGCCGCAGCGGCCTGATGCGCGCGGGGCACAAGGGCAGCGAGGGCGCTGCCCCTCCACGCCTAGGTCGCTAGTCGCCGGATCTAGGTTTGGTGTGCCTCTTGACTTTTCGGGAAAGATACGCTATAATAGACGCACAGTTGAAACTGACAATGTCACATGACTATCAGTAACTAACAACATATCACCCCAGTAAGAGGAGCAACGTATGAAGCGTATCGTGAGTCTCGTTCTGGCAGTCAGCATGGTTCTGACGGCAGTCGCGGGCACCGGTGAACTGATCACCATGGGCTTGGCGCGTGGCATGGACAACATGGTTGTCTCGCCGGCCGCGGTCTTCCATCAGACCGTTCTGGATGTCAAGGAGTACAGCCTGGTGGGCTTGGTCACGGGGCCGGTGAAGGGCCTGATTTTCGGCACCTGCCGTCTGTTCGCTGGCTTGGCGGACTTCCTGACGCTCGGCTTGCTGCCGGAAGACGGCAATCCGTACAGCGCGCTGTGCGTGAAGCCGATCTGGCTTGAGAAGTGCGAATGTGGCGCGGCGCCGGCAGCGGTGCCCTGCCCCACGAAGTAAGGCTGTCGCTCTAATGTTTGATGCAAAGCGCCGGCAAACCTGCCGGCGCTTTGTTTTTTTCGTGTCAACAGCCGTGGGGACCACCGGGCGTGTATAGGGAACGGTCGTGGGGCCCACGACCCTCCACGTCAGCTTCGCGGCATGGAAGCCGCTCCCGCATGTGATGGGACGCTGGGGGATTTACGATTTACGATTTACGATTTACGATTTACGATTTGTGTTGTTTGCAGACGGCACAAAGTGACGTTTGACGCGGGACATTTGACATTCGGCATTTTGTGTTGTTTGCACACGTCAACCAATGACATATGACAGAGGTCAAATGTCCCATGATGCAGTTGTGAGGAACGGCGGCCTTGGCGCGAGCCTATTGCCGCACGCCATCGCGGTAATGCACTCTTTGGCTGCTGCCGGTCTCGTCCCATTCTGTGCACATGCCGTCTTTTTGGCCATTGCGGTATGAGCCGTCGAATTTGGGGCGCTTGTCAGGGTACCATTCTTTCCAGCGCCCGTCGCGCTGCCCGTCACGAAACGAGCCTTCGTACGCCAGTTCGCCGTTGTCATACCACTCGCGCCAGACGCCGTCTTTTTGCCCGTAGCGATAGCGGCCTTCGGCTTTTTTGTTGCCATTGGGATACCACTCCACCGCCGGCCCGTCCAGTTGTCCATCGCGATACTGTTCTTCAAAATGGGGGCGGCCGTCGGGATAGACCCCTTTCCACACGCCATCACGCGCGCCGTTGACATACACGCCGCTTGAGGCCAGGCGCCCGTTGGGATGCCAGAATGTCCAAACCCCCACGCGTTTGCCTTTGGCGTAGAGGCCTTCAAAGGCCTTTTGCCCCGTTGGGTGCCAGCCGATCCAGCGGCCGTCTTGGAGGTCTTCAAAATAGATACCTTGTGAGGCCTTTTCGCCGTTGTCGTGCCAAGTGGCCCACGTGCCGGTTTTTTGGCCTTTAAGGTAACTGCCTTCAGAAGCGCGGCGCCCGTTGGGATGCCAAGTGGTCCATGAGTTGATGCGCTGGCCGTTTTCGTAATCGCCTTTAGTGGCGCGCGCGCCGTTGTCGTGCCAGGTGGTCCATGTGCCCGTGCGCTTGCCCTTGTGATACTCACCTTTGGCGGCACGTGCGCCGTTGGGATGCCAGAAGCGCCACGTGCCCGTGCGCTGCCCGCGGTCATATGCGCCTTCGGCTTTTTTTTGGCCGTTGCGATGCCAAAGCGTCCATGCGCCGTGACGGACACCATGACGTTGCGGGCCTTCACCGCACTTCTCGCCCGTCTCATAGCGCGCCACGAGAATAGGCTCTTTTTCGTTTCCGTCTTTGTCTTTTTCCACAACCAGTTCTTCTTTTACGGCGCCGTTGGTGTAGACTGACATGACTTCGCGTGTTGCGCGCAGTTGCCCGTAGTGGTAGTCCTGAATGCGCCATTTCCCGCCGGTGTCCCATTCCATCCAGCGGCCATGCCGCTCATTGCGCACATACACACCTTCGGCTTGTTTCGAACCATTCGCGTACCACGCCACGCCGGTGCCTTCGAGCAGGCCGTTGACGTAGGTCATCTGCGAGCGCATTTGCCCGTTGGGATGCCACTGTGTCCAGACACCTTCTTTCTTGCCATTACGGTATTCGCCTTCCGAGGCTTTCTGGCCGCCGGGATGCCACACCAGCCATGGGCCTTCCTCGCGCCCGTTGCGATAGGCGCCTTCGTATGCCAGGCCGGTCTCTGTCATCCCGCGCCACGGGCCGTCGGGCACGCCATGCACATAGCTGCCTTCGAGTAAGATTTTGCCCTCGCGCGTGTACTCAATCCATTGGCCATGCCGCTTGCCATACAAGAACGCACCATAGGCCTGCGTCACGCCGTTGTCATACCACGCAATCCACTCACCCTCCGGCCGGTCATATTGGTACGTTCCCACCGATTTCAACTGGCCGTTGGGGTGCCATTCGCGCCACAGGCCGTGTTTTTCGCCGTAGCGCATGCCGCCCTGGTATTCGATCTTGCCGTCAGGGTAGAAATGCGCCACCTCCGGCTCTTTCGAGCGCCGCCCGAGGTCATCAATGGCGTAACACAATTCCTTTTTAATCGTGCCATTGCGATAGCGCTCGACGACTTCGCGCTCTTCGCGCACTTGGCCGGCTTCGTAGGTGGCCACGCGCTCCACGCCATTGGTGAGCTGCACCCAGCGGCCGTGTGGCAGTCCGTTGCTGTAGGCGCCTTGCCAGAGCACGCGCCCGTCGCGGTCCCACGCCGTCCACATGCCTTCACGCACGCCGTTGCGCAGCGTGCCTTCCATCTCTTTGCGCCCGTTGTCATACCAGCGCGTGAGTACTCCTTCATTCAGCAGTTCGCCCGAGGTGCTGGCCTGTTGCTGGAATGCTTCTCGTACCTGGCCATTCGGGTGGAAGCTGCGTTCTTCGCGCCGCGCGGTGCGTGTGCCGCGGACGTATTCTTCCACCACCACCATGTTGTTCGTCCACTCCGTCCACGTGCCGTGCCGCTGGTCATCTTCAAAGGTGCCTTCCATGTATTTCTCGCCGCGTGCATTCCAATAGGTGCGCAGGCCGTGGCGTTTGCCGTCGCGGAAGCGGCCTTGGGTTTCCTTGTTGCCGTTGGGATGCCAATAGGTCCAGGTGCCATCTGCCAGCCCGTGGACCATTTTCCCTTGTGCTGCCATCTGACCATTGGCATGCCAATAGGTCCATTGCCCGTGCGGCGTGCCGTTGCGGAATGTGCCCTGCTGCGGCACGCCGTGCTCGTCCCAAATCATCCATCCACCGTCGGGCATGTCCTTCTTTTTTGTGCCGACCGACTTCAGGCGCCCGTCCTCAAACCAGTTCGACCACACGCCTTCTTGAAAGCCCCACGCGTACATGCCGCATGCCTGCATCTGGCCGTTGCTGTACCACATGGTGTACCAGCCGGTGCGGAAGGCATTGGTGTTGAGGTCATACGAGATGGAGCCCTCGCTGCGTTTTTGGCCGCCCGGATAGTACTCGACAAACGGTTCCACATAGACGTTGGTCGTTGCGGTGGGGGTGAGCTGCGCGTGTGCTGCGCACGCGAGAACCACCGCGGCGCCTGCCACCCAGCATGTGCTGTTTTTCATCACTGTTCCTTGCTGTGTCACGTGAGAAATAGTTGTGAGACATTATACGGTATTTGGGCTGCCAGAGCAATGTGGTTCACATTTTGGGCTCCGTTTGGTATAATGTGTTGCTAGAGTATACATGACACTGGCGCGGCCGCGCGGGGTGTTTTGCCGCGGCGCACGCGCTGTATTGAGTACCCGGAGTTTGCATGCCTGTGGCTGTCAAGCCGTCATCCGCTGCCCCCGCGCCCTCGCGCGCTGCCGTTGCGTGGAACACGCTGTGGCAGATGCTCATCATTATCCCCGTCGCGCTTTTTGTCAAATCCAATACGATCGAACTGTTCAAGATTCCCACCGGTTCGATGGAGCCCACTTTGTACGGCGCGAACGACATGGGGCGCGGGTTTGGCGACCATCTTTTTGTCTCGCGGTGCACCTACGGCCTGAGCGGCGTCATGAAGATTCCGCTGCTCAACTGGCGCGTGCAACTTCCCTATCGCCGCCTGATGTTTTGGGGCATGCGCCAGCCGCGTGTGGGCGATGTCGTGGTGTTTGAAAACCCCGTGGATCCTCGCATAGACTACATCAAACGCTGTGCCGGGGCGCCCGGCGACCGCGTGGCGATTCGCAAGGGCCGTTTATTTGTGAATGATAACATCATCACCAACACACCAGCCCAGGCTACGTATGTCACATATGTCAACGCCGGCCTGCTGGCCGACCGCTACGCGCCGCTCAGCCGCGCCGTCGCCAAACTTGGTGAGATCTATCTGGCGCGCGTCATCGCCACCAATGGTGCGCTCGCGCGCGAAGCATTGGCCATCGTTCAACGCGATCATCCCCATGTCACACCACAGGCCTTGCAGACGCTGTTGCTCGACCCCAATCAGCTTGTGCGCGACCGCCTGCGCCCGGCCACGCTGGCCAGCTTCGCACGTTTCGTCGAGCGCCACGGCGGCGCGGAAGCTGCCAGCCATGTCACCGTCAACGGCCGCCCGTTTCTGGCCGTCGCCGCCGACGTTGAACGCCGCGTCGCCACATTCGATCATGTCTTGGACACGATTGATGTGACCGTGACCGTGCCTTCGAATTCGTTTTTCATGCTTGGCGACAACAGCGCCGCATCGCTTGACAGCCGCTATTGGGGCTTTGTGCCGTTTGATCTGATCAAAGGCAAGGCGCTGTGCGTGTACTTGCCGATCAAACGCATCCGTGTTGTGCGATGACCGCGGCGCGCATCGTTTGCCGCAGTACCTGGGCGGCCATGATGGGGTTCGGCCTGCTGGTGAGCAGCGGCTGCAGCACATTTCGCGGCATTATGCCGGAACCGCTGGGCGACGTGCTGCGCCCGCCGGGCACACCGCAGAACGTGCGCGTGGCGCTGGCGCGCAACGCTCCGTCCGCGCGCATCAAAGTCACAGGGCCAGGCGTGATCTATGATGCTGCGCGCCGCCGCCGCCTGCGCAGTTTTGCCCTTTTGAATGACACAGTGTTTTCCGCCGACGCCCGCGGCGTGCGGATGGCGGGGACACCGCTTGGTGCGTCCCGCGTGGCGATTCTGCCCGACATGCCGCGCACACTGTGGATTAACGGCACACTGTATCGCGGCGACGCCACCATCATCGCTGGCAATCCGGGCAGTGTCACCGTGGTCAACACGCTGCCCTTGGAAGACTATTTGATGGGCGTGGTACCTAAAGAAACGTTTGCGAGCTGGCCGGAAGCGGCTGTGCGCGCCCAAGCTGTGGCCGCGCGCAGTTTCGCCGTGCATCACATGCGCAAAGCCGCCGCGGCTGATTTTGATGTGATCGCGCCGGCCCATCAGCTCTATGGCGGCGTGGCAGCGGAAGATCCGCGCACCACCAAGGCCGTGCTCGACACGGAAGGTGAAGTGCTCTGGTATAATGGCGGCGTCTTGTGTACGTTTTTTCATACCACCTGCGGCGGCCGCACGGAAGAGGCGTCGAACATTTTCCCCAACGTGACGGCCTATCCGCCCGCCGTGCTGTCGCCCTACGAAGCCGATTCGCCGCACCATGCGTGGCGCCATTCTATCGCACTGGTCAACTGCGCAGAGAAGCTGCGCCAGGCCGGCAAATCGCCGGGCGGCCCGCTCACCTCGGTGACAATTGTGCGGCGCTTCCCCAGCGGGCGCGTGGCCCAGATCCGCTTTGCGTCGCGCGATTCGTCCGTCACCCTGACGGGCGAAGAATGCCGACGCATTCTCGGCTACGACTCGATTCGCTCCACATGGTTTAACGCCGGCATTCGTGGCGACCGCATCGAATTTGCCGGCCGCGGCTGGGGCCATGGTGTCGGCCTGTGCCAGTGGAGTAGCAAAGGCATGGCGGACCGCGGGTATGATTACGAGCGCATTCTGCTCTACTTCTATCCGGGGGCACAGCTGCGCCGCCTGCCGCGCTAAAAGCTCGGCAAGATTGAGCAGCTGGGCGGCATTGCCGCCCAGTACGGCGGCTTCCAACTCCGCAGGCAGCCGCCTCGCGCGCACATACACACTCGTGGCATCCTAGCTGACCCACGGAATATCGGAGCCCCGTAGCACCCGCTCATAGCCGTGCGCGGCGAAGAGCCGCTGGCGCATCTCATCGTACAGCGCGCCGGCACAGTACGCCCCATCCAGCCACACGCGCGGATGCCCCGCAAGACAGTCCACCACCTCTTGCCCGCGCTTACAACCGCTGGCATGCGCGGCGATGACGCGCAGCCCGTCAACCGTGTCGAGCACGCGCGCCAGTTGGCGCGGTATGGCGCGCGCGGCGCACGGTGCGAAATAGTCTTCGCCCATGTGCAGCAGTACCACCACACCTGCTGCCGCCATGGCGCGGAAGAACGGCACGCGTTCAGGTGCGTCTACGTGAAACTCCTGAAAGTCTGGATTGGATCTTCCCGCGGATCTTCGGGAAAAAAGCCAGGCGGTATCGGCGCGTACGTTGCTCTTGTTTAGCGACTGACACGCTTCCGCCGCAGCCGCGTCTTTGTGTGTACACGCCGCCCGTCCGGCGCCAGCCGCTGCAGCAGTTTCACCCCCGCTTTTTCCAGCAGCCGCTGCACGTCCGCGCGCGGCTCTGGTATCGTCCAGTCCGCCAGCTTCCCGTTCGCGATCACTTCCATGACGCACAACTGGCTCACCCGCTCCAGCCCTTCCGCCCCCGTTATATGTCCACCCTCCCACGCCCGCTCCAACGCCTGTATCAGCCGCAACGACAACATCGTCACCAGCGGTAGAGGAGCCATCCTGGCTCCTGAGGCGGCAGGATGCCGCCTCTACTTTACCGCCATCAGCACGCGCAGGTACAGCTTCGTGTGTAAATTGCAAATTGTAGTTCTCCACTCCGCGCCGTACACCTCGTGCCGCGTGTCGTCAAATAATTGCATCTGCAATTGTTGCGTATGCAACTAATGCGCGATGTGCGGCGTGGCCAGGGCGGTGATGTACCTCATGCCGTGCGCGGCCAACTCCTCCTTTTGCGCGTGTATGATCATGCCGCGGCCGCCGACGAACGTCACATGCTGCGCGCCACATCGTTCAGCCACTTTTTTGATCTGCGGCGCCACGGTGGCCATGTCAGCCGTGTTGCCGCGGAAGACTTCCACTGACAGCGGCCGGCCGGCCGTGTCGCACAGCACGCCGATGACGATGTGGCGTTTAGCGCGTTTGCCGTTGCGGTTGTAGCCCCAATCGGCCAGGGCGTTGCAGCGGCCTTCAAGATAGGAACTGGACACGTCATAGACGACGCCGGGAGACGGCGCGGGCGGCGTGTGGCGTTGCGGGCCCTGCTCGATGTGCGTCTGTTGGTCTGCCAGCCACGCCCGGTTGGCATACACGTGCTCTTCGAGCCGTGTTCGAGCGTGCGCGATGACCTGCCACAGTGCCAGGCGCCTGCCGCGGCCGGTGCCCAGCGCGGCGGTGATGCCTTCGCGTTCGGCCAGCTCCTTGAACCGCCAGACGGCGCCGATCCCGCGCGCCTTGGCGCAGCTGAACGAGCTAGCTGACGAGCGCGTGCAATGCGGCCAGCGCCCCCAATCCGGCAGCTAGGGAGGGCGCCGGCCTCGGCGGACTGATGTGCGCGGGATAAAAAGGGCAGTGAGGCTGTTGCCCCTCTTTTTTTGTGGGAACGTGAGGGCAACGAGGCCGTTGTCCTTCCATTTTTTAGCGCACCACGAAACAGGATCGAATCGGCTGCCATGATGAAGGGTGCGCCGAGGCCGAGCGGATGATTGTTAAAGATACGCCAGTTGCAAAACTGGCCGTCCTGGCGCAGTTCCATCCCGCCTGTGCCGATGCCGCCCAGCGTGACGCCACTGCGCGGGCGGTGCTGCCGGTGCATGGAGACTGCATCGGACATGGAGAGCTGCTTTAATTAACTGTGGATGATAACACGCACACCGCGCGGGGCTTTGACATAATCGAAGACACGGCGGCCGCGTTCAGTGTGCCATTTGACTTTAACCGCGCCGCGCGGATGAGGAACGGCGCCCTCAGCTGCGGTGACATGATGCGTGAGCACCCGGATTTCCACCGTGGAGTAATCGGGCGCGTGGGGATAGTGGACACCGAGAACATATTTCGACAAGAAATACGCTGGTGAAGCCGACCATGCGTGGCACAAGCTGCGCGTGGGGTCAAAGTATTCGCCGCAGGTGCGCATGCCCTGTGCCAGCATCCAGCCCCAGCCTTGGCGCATCAGATTCTCCGCCGTTGCCGCCATGCCGAGTTGATACAGGCTGTCGAAGAGATAGAACGCAAAGCTGGGGCTGAACTTGCAGCCCGCCGCCGGATCATAACCATTGACAAACACAGAGCGCAGCTCACGTTCGACATGGCGGCGGATATGCGGCCACTGCGCGCGCGGGGCGGCGCCGCTGCGCACGGCCAGCAGGCTGGCATGCGCGGAATGGGTGTCGCGCGCCAGATTGTCGCTGTAACATTTCACTTTCGGATTCCAAAACTTGGTGCGGATAGACTGAGCCAGCCGTGTCACGCGCGACTGCAGGGCGCGCGCTTCACCCGTGTCGCCCAGCAGTTGCGCCAGGCGCACCGCACTGCGCAGGGCGCTTAAATACATGCACGACAACACGCAATGTATGCCGGTCACCGCCATAAAGCCTTTGGCCGCCGGGTCGCCGTGCAAGCCGCCATAATGCGCCTTAATCCCGCGCCGGATATGCCACTCACTGTCCAACAACAAGTCGCGCCGTTCGTCCGCTAATTCGTGGAACCATTGCAGGTTGGTTTTGAGCGCATCCCAGTCTTCACGGATGCGCGCAAGGTCGCCACTGTAGTGGTAATACTGCCAGTATCCTTCGGCCATTTCGAGGGCAAAATCGGCGATGGTGTAATCACCGGTATTGGGATATACGGCGCGGAATTTTCCGGTGCTATCAGGCGATTGTCCAAAGAGTTGCATACATCTGCCCATGGGTGCATGATCGCCAAAAACGGCCAAATTAACAAAGTACTGAATGATCGTATCACGGCCATACATACCGCGTTCGCGCCCGACACAGTCGTCATAGGCGTCTTCCATGTTGGTGGCGAGTGTGCGGGCGCACATCTCCCAAATGTTGGTGAGCAAGGGATCGGAGCATCTGAAGGCACCGGTGTGCTGCACAGGATAGGCAGCGCTGCGCAGCGAGAGACCGGTGAACGTGACATCAGACGCGGCATGCCGCACGGTGATCATGAGATAGCGGATGCCGCGCGGCTGAGCGGGCATCCAGTCCACGTCATTGCGGGAACAGAGGATGCGGTCGGCGGCGGCGTAATGATGCATGAGGCGCAGATGCTGGCCGTCGCGGTGCAGGTGTTCATTTGAGGCAACATCAATGGTAGCGCCACAGACGCCGTTGAATTGGAGGCGCGGCCAGACCAGATGAATCTGTCCCAAATCGAGCAGGAGCGAAAAGCCGTGTGGATAGTCCTGCAGGCGGAAGGTGTGGCCAGCGAGGGAATCAATCGTGAGTGCTTCAACGGCATCGCCGTAGAGATCCCAAGCTGTTTCACGCGCGGGGCTTTGTGCGGGATCATCGGCGGGGACGTCGATCCAGCCGCCAATGTCTGCCAGTGGATCATCCGGCGCGAAGGGCAGGGGCTTATTGGCGATGTGTTGCGCATACTCCGCGGCAGTGAGCATGCGTGTGCGCTTGAACGTGCAGCGGCCTGCGCCTTGGCTAGCATCAAAAATGAGGCCGGCGCCGCGCGGCACGGCGAAGTATTGTTCAATGATGTCGTGATAGGCGTTGACAAAGCCGAACAGATGATTCCAGCCGGTGTGCAGGCGCCAGTGTTGATTGATGCGCATGGGGCGGAGATAGCACTCGGTGCCGCGCGGCACTTTCTCGTCATTGAGCCAGTTGTCACCCCAGAATGTGCCGACGTTGAGCTCTTGATCACGCGGCGAATAGATCCATGTCATGAAGGCGAAGAACGGGCTGTACTCGGCCTTGTTGTCTTCGTAGTGCGGCGGATAGGGCGCCCACCACGAGTAGAGTGTTTCGGTGGCGAGCAGCGGCAGAATGTGGCGCACGGCCTTGACAGGCACGGCATCGCGGCGCATGAACGGAATGGTGCGCGGCGTGAGCGGCCCCCAGGCCTGTTGGTTGCGCAGGACAACTGCGGGCGGCCAGTGCTGGTCATCAAACGCGGGGGTTGTCCAGCCCGGCTGCTCACCGCGCTGGTCATAGCATTCGGCGGCGCTGAGCGCGAAACTGAATTTGCCGGTGTAGCGTGCGCGGGCGGCATCGGGGACGGCGCGCCAACGCGCGGGCGATGTGTCAAGCGGAAAGCTGGTGCCGTCCGGCAATTCCACGGTGCCCCAGGCAATGAAGCCGGCCTGGTGGGCAATAGCTTTGAAGGTTTTGTGCTGAAATGAATTGACGAGCACGGCAATAACGTTCTTACCGCGCCGCAACCACGCCGTAAGATCTACCGTGTCGTACTGTGGAAAGCGCGGATCGAAGCGCACGGGGCCAAATTCAACAAACGCGCCGTTAACAAACAATTGGTAGGTTGTATCGGCAAAGAGATGCAGCGTGGCGCGGCGCGGATGGGCGGAGAGTTCCAGTGTGTGGCGGAAGCACGCATACATATTGCGGCCACGCCCTTCGGCATCATACCAAATAAATTGTGCGGGAGCAGGTTGCATGGGAGTAGAACTCAGTACATTACGTTACGTCAACAGCGATGATGCGGCGTCTGCGCGCGCGGCGTGGAAAGGAGAAATCTGAGCCCTGGACGGGGAAGGCATCATCGCCGGCAGGCCCATAGGCGCGGCGCGGCAGTTCGTGCACGGACATCCCGCCGTTTCCGCGTGCGCGGGCCGCTTCAGCGCCGGCGCATGTACTCCATGTGCTCATCAATTGGTCTCCTTTGGAGGCACGGTGCGTTTACGCGCCGGCAGGTCAACGTAGTGAACAGGAAGGATGCCGTGCCGGGCACAACAATCTATCACCGCCGGGTCCATCAGCATGCGCCGCTGCCAATCACGATCCTGCGCGGCATTCTCATAACCGGTGTGGCGGAAGCGTTGCATGTCTTTGCGCACATAGCCGGGATGCGTAATACACAGATAGGTGCCGGGGCGCGCGGCTGCCAATGCGGCGCAGAAGGCGGTAAGCGGTGAATCACACGGGCCGTGAACCTGCGGCAGAATCGCCAGACCTGCCGGTTCATAGACAAGTCCTTCCTTCGCTGCAAACGCCGCCAAGCGCGGCCCAAGGCCTGGCAGCCAGTTGAAGCACATGTGACAATCCATGTATTCCACGTTAAACTTCAACGCGCGCAGCAAAGCCAGCTGTGCCGCGAGCTCGGCCATGACTTCATCCGGATCGAAGCCGTGCTGCTGAATCTGCTGCGGCGTGGCGCGGAAATGCCCGCGCGTGTCCACCAGCGACGGCACGGCGTGCGCCGGCAGCACGGGTCCCCATTTCACAGTGTCCCATTCGGCGGTAATGCAGGCATGGAACCCGAAGCACAACCCGTCACAGTCGCGCAGCACGGCGGCAGCGTGGGCCACCGCGGGCGCAGGAGCGAGCACCGAGGTGTTGCGCAGAATCCCGCGCACACAACAGTCACGGATCGCGAGATTGGCCGAGCGGCAACTGCCGGCGTCGTCGCCGCGCGTTACTAACCTGATGCGGGGCTCTTTCATGCGCGCCACACGCACACGATTTCACCAAAATAGATGCGGTGATAATCACGTTCAGGATAGTTCTTCTCAATCGCCGGGTCGAGAAAATGCTCCGGTGTGAGATCATCCCAATACATCGTGCGGCATTCGAAGGTCAGCTCAGCTTCGGCAAACGAGGGTGCGGCCACTTTTTCTGAGGCCACAGGCGTCAGGCCCGCGGCGCGCATTTTGTCACCATCGCGTCCTGACCGCGTGCCAAGCAGCTGCAGCGCGGGGCGGAAGGCTTCGCTGAACGCGCTGACGGTGAACGTAGGATAGTGTTGCATGAACTCGAACGTATAGCGCGTGGGCCGCACGGCGACGTGCACGAACGGACGCCCCCACATCGAACCGATGCTGCCCCAGCCAATCGTCATGGCATTAAAACGGCGCGAGGCATAGTCACCCGCGCACAAGAGCAGCCATTGCGTTTCCCAGAGATGATAGCTGCGCACGGTCAGTTCATCCAACGGCACGATCGAACGCGGCATACCGCCTCCTATGTAAACGTTTATGTAAGCGCGTAAGCGTCATCAGCAGCATTATAGGAAATTCGCACAGATTTTACCAGCAGGCAGGGTGGCCGCGCCGGTACATCCGCAGGCCAAGTGCCGCGAGCATGAGCACGCCGCCTGCCGGTTCGGGCACAAACTCCACAAGGATACTGGTGTCCGTCAGGTGAAACGTGTAGGGCAGCGAGGTGGGAGGCGTTAGTTCGAGGTAGAGTGCGTTCGTAGTGGGCGGCGGCCCTGCAAACGTGAACAACGTGGCGATGAGCGGATCGTGTAATGTGCCTTCCGTGCAGCGGGCGCGGACTTTTAAGGTACGGCGCACGGAAGGCAGGGAGAGCATTGCCGCGCCAATCCAGTCTGACGTAACACTGTTGAACTCCCACACGTAGTGGCTGCCGGGCTGCATGGTGAGCGCGCCGGCGCGCAAGACGCCCAGACTTGCACCGGGCGCTGTTCCGGGATTAATAATGGCATTTGCTTTAATGACGGTGTTGCCCACCACGCCCGTGCCACACACCATACCGTCGGCCACTACGGTGAGCAATGCTGCCGCGCTGAGATTGGCTTGAACAGCGAGCGTGCCGTTGCTGACGATGAGCGCACCGGTGTAAGCTGCGCACGGGCCAGACAATTCAAGCACCCCGGCGCCGGATTTCACCAAGGGATGTGCCCCGGCCAGCCCGCCGCGCAACTCCAGCGTGTTGCTGACGCCGCCGACATGGACGTCCGCGCCCGCAGTGCAGATCACGCTCGTCACGATCACAGCGCGCTGGGGGAACGGCTCATTGCCCACTTCGTAGCGCAGCGCGCCCAGTTTGCCTAAATTCGCACTGTCGGGGATTTCCGGACCGCGGCCATATCCGGCGATGCACACGGGCCCGCCAAACTGATACACGCGCGGCGCGGCGCCGCCTGACACGAGGCGCATCTGCCCGCCCGGCTGCACGTCAACATACGCGGCATGCAGCGGCGCCGCTGGTGCTGTGCAGGAAACCACGCCGTGTTCAATCACCAGGGGGCCGGAGAACAGTTTGTCGTTGCCTGTCAGCGCGGCCATGCCGGCGCCGCGCTTGATCAGCGCGCCCGCGCCGCTCCACTTTTGGCGCAACCGCAGCGCGCCGTACTCCTCTGAGCCGTTCGGATTCGTGACAACCAGCTGCAGGTTGGTGTGGAGCAGCACACCGCCCGGAAGCTCGAATTCCACATAGCCATTGCCTGTGCCGCCGGCTTCGATACGCGCCACATCCTCAGTGTGCGCAAAGACGAGCACTGCTGTGGCATCGCCACTTATACGGTTGCAGCCCGCGCTGGCACTTTGGGGAAAATACATCGAGCCCACTGTTACCGATGCACGCAGCATGACATCGCGGTCCCCGCTGCTGGGCGGGCCGATGACCGCACGCGCACCGGCGGCGTCGGGATACACGTTGCCGCTCCAATTGGAGTGAACATTCCAATCCGCCGAGCCACCCGGCAGAAACACTGCGTCGTCCGCACGCGCGGCCGCGGCGCCCAGCGCCAGCGCCACGCACTGCAGAAGAGCGCACATTCGACACACGGTGTTCACAGCTGCGGGCAGGGACAGACAGGTCAATTACGCTCCCTGTGCGGACATGCTCTACATAGTGCGGCCGACGGCGCGCGCCACGGCGCGTGCGCGCTTCATCAGCTGCGCAAAACGCTCCGGTGTCAGTGACTGCGCGCCATCCGACCACGCTTCGTGCGGGTTCGGATGCACTTCAATCATCAGCCCATCGGCGCCGGCCGCAATGGCCGCCAGCGCCATGTCTTCCACATATTCGTAATGCCCCGTGCCGTGGCTGGGATCAACAATCACGGGCAGGTGTGTTTCGTGTTTCAGCACCGCAATCGCGCTCAGGTCGAGCGTGTTGCGCGTGGCGGTTTCAAACGTGCGGATGCCGCGTTCACACAGAATAACTTCCATGTTGCCCTGTGCCATGATGTATTCAGCGGACATGAGCCATTCGCGCACCGTGTTGGCCAGGCCGCGTTTCAACAACACTGGTGTGCGCAGCTGGCCGACGGCTTTGAGCAGGTCGAAATTCTGCATGTTGCGCGTGCCGATTTGCAGCACATCGGCGTAGCGCGCCACCAGCTCAAGCGCGCTTTCCTTCATGACTTCCGTAACAATCGGCAACCCCGTCTGAGCCCGCGCTTCGGCCAGCATTTTGAGGCCTTCTTCCTCCAGGCCTTGAAACGCATACGGCGAGGTGCGCGGCTTGAATGCTCCGCCCCGCAGCAACGTGGCCCCGGCGGCTTTCACGGCCCGCGCCGTGGTGCAAATTTGTGTGAGACTTTCCACCGAACACGGCCCGGCAATGACGTGCAATGTTCGGCCACCAACGACGACCCGGCCACGCACCTTGATTTTGGACTTCTCGGTATGCAGCTCGCGCCCGGCCAGCTTGTAGGGCTTCAAAATCGGGATCACGCGTTCCACGCCGTCCCATGTTTCCAGCGCCTGCAGGCCGACATTGCCGCGCTCGTCGCCGATCGCGCCAATCACCGTGCGTTCCACACCGTAGATTGGATGGGCTTTGAATCCCAAGCGTTTGATTTCCGCTTCTACTTGGTGAATCGCGCGCTTGGAGGCGCCGCGTTGCATGACAATAATCATGAAATGATCTCCTGCTGCAAATTAGTACCACATCGGGTCAGACAGATGATCAAAGACGTTGCCGCGCGGCTGGCCATCCGGCCCGAGCAGCCACACGGTGTCAATATACCACTTCCCGCGCCAGACAAGCTCGACGCGGGCGGGAATGTGGAGCGCCCGGCCGCCGCCGCGCATGATCACATCAAGCTGGACGCGCACCTGTGCGCTGCTGCAGCTCAGCACGTCCGGCGGCTCCACGGAGAACGCGGTCTTTTCAGCCATCTGGCGGTGCACTTGAGCCAGCCAGAGATGATTAGAGTACTGCGCCTGAAAGGCCGGCCCGCAATAGGCCAGCGCGCGCTCATAGTTATGCGCGATGGCATGCTGCAGGCACGCGCGCACCACCGCGTCCGGCGCCGGCCGGCCGCACGATGCCAGCAGTCCCGCAACCGCCAGCATCATTAACACGCACCAGGTGCGGCGTATGGCAAAACAAGTGTGCATATGTGTATTGTAGCGCATTCACCGCGCGAAGTCAAAGCACGCGCCAGGCCTGGATCCGGCGACTAGCGACGTAAGCGTGGAGGGGCAGCGGCCTCGCTGCCCTTGAGCCCTGCAGCCATCAGGTCGCCGTGGTCGGCGGCCCTCCGTAATGATTTCCATACTAATGATGGGAGGGGCAACGGCCTCGTTGCCCTTGAGCCCTGCAGCCATCAGGTCGCTGTGGCCGGCGGCCTTCCCTAGTCACCGGATCTAGGCCATGCGTGGAACTGGGTGTGGCATGCCAGCCTACTCCAGCACATCAGGCCGCTGGCACGCGCTCGCACGCGCTGGCCAGAATCATGGCCACCAGCTGTTCATACGAAATCCCCGCGCGCGTGGCGATCATCGGCAAATCGGAATGCGTGGGATGCATGCCGGGCAGGGGATTGATTTCAATGAACGCGGGCTGGCCGCGCGCATCAAGGCGGATGTCCACGCGCGCCACATCGCGGCATTCCAGCACGCGGAACGCGCCCAGCGCCAGCGCTTCGATCGCCTCCCGCACCGCATCGCGCGGCGGCGTGCTATAGCGGCAGCGCGTGTCGCACAGCTCTTTGTTTTCGTAGGAATAAATCGCCTGATCAGCCGCGCCTAAAACTTCCACTTCCATGGTGCCGATCACACGGGCGCGCGTGCCGGTGCCCACAATGCCCACCGTAAACTCCCGCCCGGGCAGATATTCTTCAACCAACACCGGCTGTTGATATGTTGCCAGCAAGCGCGCACACACACGCTCAAGTTGCGCGAAATCCAGAATGCGCGAATCCGCGCCAATGCCTTTGCCCGTGCCTTCCGCGACCGGTTTGGCGAACACGGGAAATGTGAGGCCGCATTGATGCGCCTGATCCACGGACGTGATCACTGCGAATGCGGGCGTGGCCAGCCCCGCGTCGCGCACCACCCGCTTGGTCAGCGCCTTGTCAAGCGTCAGGGCGCACACCAGCGGGTCTGAACAGGTGTAGGGGATGTCATACACTTCAAGCAGACACGGCACGTGCGCCTCGCGCGAACGGCCGTGCAGGCCTTCGGCAATGTTGTACACCAAATCCCACCGTTCGCCCGCCACGAGGCGCTGGCACAGTTGCTTGGCCGTGCCAATCCGCACCGGCGTGTGCCCGAGCGCTGCGATGGCCGCTTCCAAGCCGTCTACCGTCTCATCGAAATCGAATTCCGCGACTTGGTCTTCGGTGTAGCCTTGCGCCAGATACGCGCTGCGCAGATCAAAAGTAAGACCGATCGTCATGCGGCGGCCAGGCGCGTTACAGCGCCGGTTGCAGCGCGGCGTGCGCGCAGACAGCTTTGCGCGGCTTGCGCCGCGGGCGGGCATCGGGATGCGGCGCAAGTTTTTCCGCGCGCCCGCTGGCCAGCTCCCACACGCCCGGCTGTGCAACCGCTTGCAGGGCCGTTTGCCTCGGCGCGGGCGCCGGCATGGCCGGCTCCGGATAGCTGATCAACATGCCTTCAAAATTGCGCAACACGGTGTGCGTCGGGCTGGTCGTCACGATGTAGTTCGGCAGCACGGGAATCTTCCCGCCGCCGCCCGGCGCGTCCACGACAAACGTCGGAATCGCCAGCCCGCTCACACGGCCACGCAGATATTCCATGATCTCGATCCCGCGCGAAATGGGCGTGCGAAAATCTTCCACCCCAGGCACCAGGTCGCACTGGAACAAATAATACGGCCGCACGCGCATGCGCACCAGGCCGCGGCACAACGTCTCCATCACCTGCGGGTCATCGTTTACGCCGCGCAACAGCACCGTCTGGTTGCCCAGCGGCATGCCCGCGTCCGCCAGCTTCGCACACGCCTCCCGCGCCTCGTCCGTCAGTTCCACCGGATGATTGAAGTGCGTGTTGACCCACAGCGGATGGTATTTGCGCAGCATCGCCGTAAGCTCATCGGTGATGCGCATCGGCATGGTCACCGGCACACGCGTGCCGATGCGGATGATTTCAACACTCGGCACACTGCGCACGGCGGCCAGCACCTGCTCGAGCGCCTCCGTCGAAAGTGTCAGCGGATCGCCGCCCGACACGACGACATCATGAATTTCCGGATGCGCCTGCAAATACGCCACAATGCGGTTCAAGCGCTCGCCCGTAATGCTGCTTTCGCGCGCGCTGGTGACGCGCTTGCGCGTGCAATGGCGGCAATACATCGCGCACGCCGATGTCGTGACAATCAACGCGCGGTCGGCATAGCGGTGAATCAACCCCGGCACGGGTGAATGATGGTCTTCCTCCAGCGGATCGGCCTGCAGATGCGGCGGATTGATCAATTCCGCCGCCTGCGGCACCGCCATGCGGAATACCGGGTCTGTGCTGTCAAGCCGCTGGATCAAGCTGGCATAGTAGGGCGTGATCGCCATTTGAAACACTTTGAGTGCGTCGTACACGCCGGGGCTTTGTTCCAGGGCGGGAAAGAACGACTGCAGTTGCGCGAGGGAGCGGATGCGGTTGCGCATCTGCCAGCGCCAGTCGTGCCACTGCGGCGTGGCGCGCAGCTCGCCCAGCGCGGGCGAAAGCGGCGCGGCCGCGGCGCAGCCGTGATTCGACGGCGGAGGTTCGCCGTCACTAACGTCGAGCGTGCCATCAGCAAGGGGCCCGGTGTGCATCGTCTGTCTTCATCCTTGTGGGGTTGGCGCCGGAGCCGCCGCAGGCGCGCTGTGCGCCGCCGGTTCCAGCAATAATGTCTTCAGCGCGCTGATCATCGCGCGCCGCAATGGCTCATAACTCTTTTCTGTCTCGCGCCGCGGCACGCCCAAAACCTCAAACGCAAACACGCCGGTGTAAAACCCTGCCACCGCGCGCACCAGCCGCCGCAGCGTCTCCGCCGCAACCGGCACAGGCACCAAGCCGCTCAGCAATCGCGCAATCACGCCCAGGTACGCCTCGAATGGCTGCTCCAGCGGGCTCGTCTCGTCACGCGCAATTTTCAGCAGCGTCTGGCCTTGAAACAACAACGTAAACTCATCATGATGCGCGCTGAAAAACGCCGCGTGTGCCGCCAACAACTTCTCCAACGCATCATCCAAATCTTGTGGCGCCTTGAGCGCCGTTTGCAACTGCGCCGCCAGTTGATTCAATGTCTGTTCCGCCAGCGCCAGCAGAATATGTTCCTTCGAAGTGAAATGGCGGTAAAACGTACCTTTGCCCAAGTCGGCTTGCTCGGTGATGTCCTCGATCGTCGTGGCCAGAAATCCCTTCGTGCAAAAGCGCGAAAGCGCCGCCGCCAGCAGGCGCTGGCGCGTGCGCAACGTGCGCTTTTGTGTGCGCGTCGCAGGATTAGCTGATACCGGTTTGACCACGGTCGTTCCCATCTGGTTAAACAAGCCGCAAATGACCAAAAAAGTCACATCGTGACTATTATAAACAAAAATGACCAAAAAGTCAAGTAGACACATTTTGGTCACACAATACAACCGTAAACATCAACATATAGTTGAATTAATTCATTAGAAAAACAAGCATCAAAAACACTAAATGTCTTAAAAAATCAGTTGTTGTCTCACAATGTCGCATTGATGGCACATTTATAGCTTTCGCTAATACACTGTCAATAAACTGTAAAAAAGAATCCGGAAGCTCCACGAATGGCACCAAAGCAGAAACGAAATAATCTGAAACTATGCTCACTATACTGGTCGGCGGCCTAATGTGCGCGTGGCACAAGGGCAACGCGGCCGTTGCCCCTCCAATTTCTGTGGAGGGCCGCCGGCCCCGGCGGCCTTGTGTGTGCGGGATAAAAGGTCAACGAGGCCGTTGCCCCTCCAATTCCTGTGGAGGGCCGCCGGCCTCGGCGGCCTTATGCGCTGAACCTGTATTCGTCATCACCGCCGCCCCACCGTCACTTCCGGCAAGTCCTCATGCAACTCCATCGGCTCATACAACGTGCGCGGTATCTCCATCAGGAAGCGGCTGGGTTTCATCAGCGTTTGTACGCCGCGCGAATAATAGCATTGCGGCACAACTAAATACAACTCATCCTTCGCCCGCGTCGTGGCCACATGAAACACGCGCCGCTCCTCCTCTTCTTCTTCCGGCGTGTTGATCGCCAGGTCTGTCGGAAACCGCCCGTCGGCCAGCCATGGAATAATCACCACCGGCCACTCCAGCCCCTTGGCCTGATGCACGGTGGACAAGACGACAAACTCTTGTTCTTCCGGCCCTGTCTTGCACGTCTCGCCTTCCATATCGCCCGCCAGACTCACATCGCTTAAAAACGCTTCCAGCGTCTGATGCTGCGTGGCGAAATTGGCCAAGCCGCGGATGTCCTCCTTGCGCAACGGCGCGCCGTCATAGTGCGTGTCAATGTAATCGCCGTAGAAACTGTTCAGAACCGCGTCAATCATTTCCGCAGGCGCGGGCAGCGCGCGCAAGGCCGTGATCAGGTCTGCAAAGCGCTGGTAAAATGGCCGTGCGGACGGCGTGAGCAGCGCGGCCGTTTCGGGCGTGCAGGCTTCGTGCAGCGGGTCGTCAGCCCGGCCGACGTGTTGCCAGATGCGCCGCGCCTGCTGCGGGCCGACCCGCGGCAGCAGCTGCACGCAGCGGCTCCATGACAACTCGTCGCGCGGATTGTGCAACAGGCGCAAAAATGCTACTGTGTCCTTGATATGTGCCTGTTCAAAAAAGCGGATGCCGCCGCGCACGTGATAGGGAATGTTGCGCGCGCGCAGCTCCAATTCAAGCTCCAGCGCGTGCCAGTGGCTGCGATACAAAACAGCAATATCATTCAACTTGCGGCCCTCGTCGAGCAGATGCAGAATGAACTCCGCCACAAAACGCGCCTGCACATAATGATCGCGGCAGGTGACATACGCGGGCTTGAGGCCGCTGGGGCGCACCGCGCGCAGGTCTTTTGGCAGGCGGTGTGCATTGCAGGCGATGCTGGCGTTGGCCAGCGCCAGAATTTCTGGTGTCGAACGGTAATTCGTTTCCAGCCGGAACTCGCGCGCGTCCGGATAGCGCTGCTTAAACGAGAGAATGTTGCGCACATCCGCGCCGCGAAAGCTGTAAATCGCCTGCGCGTCATCCCCCACCACACACACGTTGCGATGCGCGCTCGCAAGCAGGTCAATGATCTCGCCTTGAATCGCATTGGTGTCCTGATATTCATCTACCAGAATGTGCAGAAACTCTTCGGCCAGCATGGCGCGGATATCGGCGTGCCCGCGCAGCAAGCCCAGCCATGACGTCAGCAGATCGTCATAGTCCATCAGCTGCAGCGCGCGCTTGCGCCCGGCATAGCGCGCCAGCACGGCCGCAATGTCATCGAGGACATTCATGAACATGGGATAGCGGCGCCGCACGGTTTCGCCAAGCGGCTCAAGAGTGTTCTGGACGAACGATGAAATAGCGCAGAGCACACGTGTGTGCGGGAAGCGGCGCTCGGTCGTTTTGATGCCAAGCTCGGCCACGCACGTGCCCATCACATCGCGTGCGTCTTCGCGGTCAAGAATAGTGAACTCAGGACTGATGCCGATACGCTGTGCGTGCATGCGCAGCAAACGGTTGGCAAGGTGATGAAACGTGCCGCCCCACACGCTGTTGGTTTCATGCTGGATGAGCATCTGGACGCGATGGAGCATTTCGCGCGCGGCGCGGTTGGTGAAGGTGGCCAGCATGATGCGCGCGGGCGGCACTCCCTGGCCTGCCAGCCATGCCAGGCGGTAGGTGAGCGCGCGCGTTTTGCCGCTGCCTGCGCCGGCCACCACCAGCATTGGTCCGCCCAGCGCCGTGGCCACGGCGTACTGCTCGGGGTTGAGCTCGCCAGAAAAATCAATCGCCGCACCCAGCCGCCGCGCTTTCAATGTAAAGCTGCGCGTCATGCCACTAGTATAGCAGAAACCACCATGGCCGCGCCGCCTCAGGAGCGCCAAGCGTCCGCTTGGCCCATTTCATTCCATCCCGTATCCTGTATCCTCCATCCTGCATCCTATCTGACCTCACCCGGCGCCGTCGGCTGTCTGCGAGCTCGCCTGGCCCCCCGCTTTTCCCCAATTGTTATATGTTAACGCCCGACTCCTTCCACCTTCCGCGCAGGCTCAGAAGTGTGTCCTACAAACTGCCGCATTACATATCGCCCGGGTATCGAAACGACCATGCACAAGAAACCAACGGATAACGTCCACAAAGCAATCCAGCCCAAAAGCGTGAGCCATTCGCCACATGAGTACTCATGTGTGAAGAGCAGTTGCATAACGGACAAAAACCAGAACGATAGCGACAAACACGCTCCAAATCCAAACATTCCACATAAGACTGGAACTAGTTTCGCAGTGCGTGTCGCAAGTCGCCACAACGCCCATGTGAAGCACACAAACCCCACCGAGCAGAACCCCTGTAACGTGAACAAATACTCTGGAACATGGCCTGGCAGAGCAAACCTTCCTGGTGCGCACGCACACACCATGAATGCGAGAAATAGGATCCACAAGCCAAACGGCAGAGACAAAGATGCAATATGTTTCGTCATCACTTCCTCCTTGCGCCTTTGTTTTGACGGCGCTTTGCTCGCTTTGTACATGAACGTGCTGGTGGCCGCACCGTCCGGGTTGAGCACGACGAGCACATCCCCCCGACGTTTGTGTGCAGGTGGCACAGCGTGCTGTCACGGTACTCGGACGGCATCATCGCATCGTTGTGGATTCTTCCGGCGGCGATACCCTGAGATGTCTGCGCTCCGCGCCACCGCGCCTCTGCGGGCGAACTCTGCTCTGCGCACACCATTGTCATACACGCATTATAGCATTTCTAATCACCAATGATACGAACCAGAAGAAGCAGAGGAAGACTGGCTGGCCGCGAAAAGACACAAAAAACGCAAAGACAGTAAAAAAGCACGAAGGACACGAACCACGCGAACGCTCAATCAGCAAAATGTGCTGTCTGCAGTCGACACATTTTGTCGAATGAACGCCGGACTTGGCGCCTTGGTGCCTTTGTGAGAGAATCTGTATCTCACGGAGGCACGGAGGTCACGGAGACGGCTATCAACACCATGTATCGAATGTCAAATCATGCTCCTGCATGGCGAACCTGCCGCCCTGTCGCCGCGCGAATTGTTATATGTTAACGCCTGACCCCGTGCGGGCCCCCGTGCGGGCATCAGGAACGCCAAGCGTCCTCTTGACCCACTTCATTCCATCCCGCATCCTGCATCCCGCATGCTGTCTGCTTCTCTCTCGATTATGTCCAAGATGTCACAGAGCAACAGCGTCCCTTCGGGTTCAGCTCCTTGCACCGGTCACCGGTGCAGGCGCCGGTTGCATCCTGAATGTGCGCGAGCGTGCGGGCTCCCTGCCGGACCGCTTCGACAATGGTCCGTTCAGTCACGCCCTTGCAATAGCAGATCGTCTTGTCATTCATGTTCATTTCTCTGGCAACATTTGCCTTGCGGCACGGCTTTGAGACGTCGTCTCCACGGCTTTGTTGTGTGACTATTCCTGTTCAGTCCAACTCTTCTTTCGTTCTACGCGTTTGAACGCGCTGACCATAACTTTTTTTGAACAGCGTAACTAGAGTTTGGTGGACAGCCCAACATGATAATTTCTGCCGAAGCGACCAGTTCAGATGGAATGATAATTTTGCCGGCGAAGGTCTTGCCGCCGCCGGTCTTCGCTCCCGTCAGATCGGCAAACAGCAAAAACCTGCCATCTTTCACGACGACTATCCTGAAGGTGGTGTATTCAACCTTTTTTCCGTGATGGTCGCCGTAGACAGGCAAATGGAAGGAGATTTGAGCGCCCGTACCGTCGTCGTAAACGATGTTATCACCCGCCATGGTTGGTGCTGCGGCAAACAGCATCATTGCGATAAGTAAGAATCTCATAACATTCCCTTTTACAGAACTGGTTGTTCTACGCAGTTGTTACAGTCTGTTCACTGCGGCCGCCGCGTGTGTTGTGCCGCGGATTGAGCAATTCCAACGCGCCGTATTCCGTGCCGCAGCTCCGCCCGGCAGCATAATCATGCCTTGACAGTTGCTGCAATGCCGCGGCCGCAGCCTTGGCGAGCGTGAAGATTGTAGCATTGCACGCCGGTGCTGTCAAATGCAGTCGCCGCGGCACGCTTCATTCGTATCTTCGCGCCTTCGCGGCAAACCTGCCGCCTTGCCGCCGCGCGAATTGTTATATGTTAACGCCTGACCCCTTCTGCCTACTTCTGCCTATCTGCCTATGAAAATTGGAGGGGCAGCGGCCTCGCTGCCCTCATGCCCCGCGCGCATAAGGCCGCCGAGGCCGGCGGCCCTCCCTGGTCGCCGGAGCTGGGCACCAGTGTGCTGGTGACATGTCCAATGTCGAGCAGGTGGTGCGTGCGGTCCTGGCCGGTGCAGATTCTGCCGTTCGGATAGGTGATCTTGTAGATGCAGGCGCGCATGAAGTCATGATTAGGAGGTGGCGCGGGTGTGGTTGAGACTGAGGAGATTTGAGAGAATGGCATCGTCGGAGAGAGTTGCCGGCCAGCCGTAGGCGGCCGCGACGGCTGTGTCCAGCTTCTCGTGCGCCAGCGCCAGCCATGTGGGGCGCTCGTTGTACAAGTTCGTGAGCGTGCGCGTGGCAAGACGTTTGGCGCATGCTTCGTCGCGCGGCACGCGGCGCGCGTAGCGCACCGTGCCGATGCCCGTCGCCCTGTCTATGCTGCCCGGATCAATGTAGCGCGACCACGGGCCGCCGGCCGTGCCGGGAAATTCGAGCACTTCTTCGCGCGTCCATTCGGGCGGATTGAGCCAGGTGGCGCGTAACGCGTCCAGTTCTTTGGCGGCGGCGGCAATGGCACCGACGCGCACGTCACCTTGCGGCTCCTGCCCCGGCGGGAAGGGCAACGGAAATGTCTCGAAACATGTTGTGGGAGTGT